>LUMW01000590.1_pt1 | contig 15758 bp, 10 predicted proteins | sample 729761 | NCBI WGS metagenome assembly LUMW01 (sample SAMN03860302, study PRJNA289734) | marine metagenome | biome: seawater column; feature: ocean; material: water; isolation source: Red Sea water column Station 192 - depth 500m | place: Saudi Arabia: Red Sea | collected 2011-10-15 | depth 500 m
CGGTGGTGGTGTGCAGACGCACCCCGGAGCAGGGCGAGGCGTTCGCCGTCTCGGTCGACGCCGGGGACCGCACGGTCGCCGCGGCCACTGCCGACGAGGTCGCCGCCTGCGACGTCGTGTGCGGCTGCACCTCGTCCACCGAACCGGTCGTCCCGACGGCCGCCGTCCGGCCCGGAACCCACGTGAACCTGGTGGGCTCCTACTCCACGGCCCGCCGGGAGGTCGATGACGACCTGGTGGCCGCCGCCACGGTGTTCGTCGACGAGCGCGAGGCCGCCGCCGAGGAGGCCGGCGAGCTGATCCACGCCGCCGCCGGCGACTGGTCCTTCGACCGCATCGCCGGCGACCTGGCCGAACTGGCCACCGGGCAGGTCGGTCGCACCGCGGACGACGAGATCACGCTCTTCAAGTCCGTGGGCCTGGCCGTCGAGGACGTCGTCGTCGCCGCCGCCGTCGTGGCCCGCTCCTGACGACTCCCCCACCCGATCCGGTCCGTCAGTCGGGCAGACAGGCCCCCGAGTCGCAGATCAGATTCCCTTCGCGGACCCGGCCGATGACCGGCACCTCCGGTGGCACGACCCAGTCGATCGACACCACCTCGTTGTAGCCGAGTGCCGGGCAGTGGTCGGGCGCCTCGTCGTCGATCTCCGTGTTGTGGCGACTCCGCACGGTGATCAGGACCTGTTCGTCGGAGTGCTCGACGACGACCTCGGGCAGCAGGCCGCACGCAGCGCGTGACGTGTAGACCACCGACACGTCCCTACTGTCGAACCCCGGTTCGAGCGTGAGCACACGGCCCCGACCGAGATCGCGCACCTGCGTCGGCTCGAGGTCCTGCGGAACGAGGTGCACCCTTGCGGCGGTCACATTCGCCCCCACCATTGCCGCATCCAGATCCACACCCAACTCCAACTCAGCCAGCGTGTACCTAGGTATGACAGTCAAGGGAGGGGGTCGCTCCCAAGGTTGTTGACCGCAACCCGTTGAGAGTTCAAGGAATGCGAGCGCCACCAACAGAGAGACCCTACGAATGGAAGTCAACGTTCCAACTACTGTTCACCACATCGTAGATTCGAGCGTACGCGCCAGGTGCAGCTGCGCTCCCTCCAGTTGTCGAGATCAGTCCAACTGCGTACCTCTGATCAGGTTCCCAGACAATCGGAGACCCGCTGTCTCCAGGCTGAATCAGGATCCCTGTGTACTCTCCGCCGAGCAACCAACACGTGCATACTCCTAGCCAATACCAGAAGTATCGAGTACTCACCGTTCCGCACACGAATCCTGTTGTATTCGCTCGCGACACACAGATGCCCTCACCAGTCCATGGGCTGTTCACTGCGTTGACCTGAGTCGATCGAAAGATGACTTGATGTGATGCCTGCGAATCTGGCATCTGTACACGTAGTACATCATGACCACCGTTGTAGTACAGCGATGCAGTGGCCTGGCCAATATGTCCATAACCTAAGTGGGACCAGTTGCTGACAATGCTTCCACAGTGACCGGCTGTTAGAAACTGACGGTCGTTTCCATTCAAGAGAAAATGGAATCCCATGCCGCACAAGGCGCCATCAGTACCCCCACTACGGATTCGGTTTCCAGCCTTCAATGGCGAGTAGCAATAGTCCCGGCTGAAACAGGCCACGGGTACTGGCACCGAGGACTCGTACAGGACCGCATGAGACTTGACGCCTGCGGCGAGAAGCCATTCCTCTGTTGCGTCTGCCGCGCCCGCAGACACCGACCTAACGCCAAATCGAAGTGAGTTGGAACGCACGTCAATACTCACCTCCAGAAGGTCCACCTCCCGGCCAAGTTCTTCGCTCCCTACGATTGTCGCCGCGTCCTTCTGGAGTTGGACAAGCGTCCGCTCGGCTCGCAACACCTGTAGGCCGAGCGAAGACTCAGGCATCAGTGGTGCCAGTCGAGCCAACTGCTCTTTGACGTCTCCAGTAGTGAGCACGACCAACGAACCATGTTGATGATGATCAAAGTACGCCCCTGCGAATGTCGGCTCTGATTCAATCAGGAACCGTACCTTCTCGATCTCACGCATAAACGACGATCTGCGGCCCCATTCGAGGAGTTCAGAGTCTAGGAATGGGAAACCTGCCACACTCAAGTTTTGAAGTACCTCTGGCGAACTGAGAAACGCATCCCAATCTTCTGGTTGCTCCAGACCTACTGAAGTCCGAACTGCTGATGCAGCCGCAATAACGGCGTCACCGTATTGATTGACCAAGTCTTCTTCGCCAATTGACGCTCCTGCAGAGGAGGCGCTCCCGAGCCACCCTGAAACCACGAGGACCACAACAAATGCGACAGGGATTCGACACCTCGTCGCCCTAGAACCATCGCTCAAGGCCATCATCGCCCCGATCGTCGTCTAACTACTCGCCGCAGTAAAAGCCCTATTGAGGCCGATTCAGTCTGTCAATGGCTAACGTGCACCAACCAAGTGTGGCCGATGTTCCGACTTGCACCCATTCATGACCCCACTCCGGGCGGATCTCAGATCGTCCGTTCGCTGCCGCCGTCGATGGGGACCTGGGCGGCGGTGGTGGCGGCGAAGCGGTCGGAGCAGAGTTCGGCCACGGTCGTCGCCACGTGGGCGGCACCGACCTCCATGCCGAGCAGGTTGCGGCGCTTGTACTCCTCGGGCGTCATCCCGTAGGCGGCGGACCGCTGGGCCACCAGCTCGTCGGTCCAGAGCGCCGTGTCGAACACGTTGTCGGGGTGCACCACGTTGACCCGCACGCCGTGCTCGGCCCACTCGAGGGCCGCCACCCGGGCCAGTTGCGTGAGCGCCGCCTTCGAGGTCGAGTAGGCCGCGGCCCCCTTGCCGGGGGCGGTGGCGTTGCGGGAGGCGATGACCGCCACCCGGCCGCCGACCGGCGACCGGAACAGCAGCGGGGCGGCATCCCGGAACAGTGCCGCCACCGAGTCGACGTTGACCGACAGCGTGAGCCGCCAGGCGTCGAGGTCGAGGTCGTCGACCGGCGAACTGCCCGGGAACACCCCGGCGCCCACCACGAGGACGTCGAGGCCGCCGAAGCGCTCGACGCCCGCCCGGAGGGCGTCCGCCTGGGCGGCGTGGTCGGACACGTCGGCGGCCACCCCCAGCCAGGCCGGCCCGGCGAAGGCGTCGGCCACCGCCGGCGACAGGTCGACGCCCACCACGGCGGCACCCCGGTCCAGCAGCTCGGCGGCACACGCCCGGCCGATGCCCGACGCCGCCCCGGTGACCACGGCGACCTGGCCGGCCAGCTCCCGCGGCGCCCCCGCCCGCCGCAGCTTGGCCTGCTCGAGGTCCCAGTACTCGCAGTCGAACAGGTGGCCCTCCTCGAGCGCCACGTACCCGCCACGGCCGTCCTCGAGGCGCTCCAGCACCGGGATGGTCTGGCGGTAGATGTCGGCGGCGATGTCGGCGTCCTTCGGCGTGGCGCCGACGGTGAGCATCCCGTACCCGGGGTCGAGCACCACCCGGGGCGCCGGGTCCAGCATCGTGAGGTCGTCGTCGCTGCGCGACCCGTTGCGGGCGAAGTACTCGCCGTAGGCGGCGACGAACCCGTCGACGTCGCGGCCGACCATCGGCGTGCGCTTGGTGCGGATCACGTGGTCGGGGGTGAGCGGCCCCCTGCCCGCCAGGTCGGCCAGGTCGGGGCGGGCCACGAACCGCCCGATCGAGTCGTCGTGGTGGCGGGACACGACCATCGGTCGTCCGGCCGCCGCCGACAGCGATCGGCGCAGGTCGGCCAGTTCGGTGAGGACGACCTCGGCCGCCTCGGACGGCGCCGGCGGCTCGTGGGGCGCCACCCGGTCGAGGAACGCCTCGGCCCGGGAGATCAGGTCGACGTGGCGGGCGTACGCCTCACGCGTCGAGTCGCCGAAGGTGAACAGGCCGTGATGGCGCAGCACCATGCCGACCGTGCCCTCGTGGGCCTGTTCGTCCCAGCAGGCCTGCACCGCCTTGGCCAGGTCGAAGCCCGGCATCACATAGGGCACGACCACGACGTCGTCGCCGTACACCTCGGCCAGCGTGTCCTCGGCGTCGGCGACGTTGGTGAGCCCGAGGATCACGTCGGCGTGGCTGTGCTGCACCGCCCGGTGCGGCAGGTAGGCGTGGAGCAGTGTCTCGACCGACGGCTGTGGGGCGTCGTGGCGCAGCCGGGCCGCCGAGAGCTCGCCCATCATGTCGGCGTCGCTGAGGGCGTCCAGCGCCAGCAGGTCGTGGAGCCGGTCGATGGGCAGGGGCGTCAAGCCCGGGACCTCGATCGAGGCCAGGTCCCACCCCGACCCCTTCACGTACAGCGCCTCGACGCTGCGCCCCGTGATGTCCGCCCAGTCGGCCTTGACCGACGTGTTGCCGCCGCCGTGCAGGACCAGCGAGGGGTCGCCGCCGAGCAGCCGCGACCCGTAGGCGCAGCAGTCGAGGGCATCGGCCGCGCCGCAGTCGTCGTCACTCCAGAGGTCTCTCACCCCCGAGACGGTAGCGGGGACTCAGATGCCCATGTCGTGGTGGGGCGGCACCTCGAAGCGGCCGATGGCGTCGGCCCGGCGGTGGAGCAGGTCGACGGTGTGCTCGAGGTCGCGGGCGATCACGTAGCGCCGCTCGGTCACGCAGTCCACGACGAACTCGCCCAGCTCGTCGAGGTCGGCGACCTTCACGTCCCGGCCGGCCTTCTCCAGCAGTTCCTTCATCTGCGCGAAGGTCATGGAGGCCCGGCCAGTGCCGCCACGCAGCCGCTCGAGGTGCTCGGGCCGGTTGCGTTGCGAGGTGAACAGGCCCGTGTCCATGAGCCCGCCCGACGGGTAGAAGACCGACGCCCCGATCCCGTCGGCCTCGGCCGCCAGTTGGTGCTGGAGGGCCTCGGTGAGGCACGACACCGCCGCCTTGCTGGAGGCGTACACCGACGCCATCGGCACCGGGGCGAAGCCGCCGTCGCCCGACGACGTGTTGACCACGTGGCCGGGCTGGCCCGACTCGATCATGCGTGGCACGAACGAGATGACCCCGTGGGCGGTGCCGAAGACGTTGACGCCGAAGCACCACTTCCAGTCATTGGGCTCGTTGGCCCAGGCCTTGCCGCCGCCGCCGGAGCCGACCCCGGCGTTGTTGAACAGCAGGTTGCAGCGGCCGTGGGTGGCGAAGACGTGCTCGGCCAGCGCCTCGACCGAGTGCTCGTCGCTGACGTCGGTGCGGAATCCGGACACGGTGCCATCGCCGAACTCGGCGGCCAGCTCGGCCACGGTGGCGTCCAGCACGGGCTCCTCGATGTCGGCGATGACGACCGTGGCGCCGCGTCCGAGCAGCGCCCGCACGATGCCCTTCCCGATGCCGTTGGCGCCGCCGGTGACGACCGCGACCGCTCCTTCGACCTCCAGCGGCGCCAGGGCGCCGTTCGACTCGCCGCTCACGCGGCGTTCGCCTGGGTCTGGTTCTGCGGCGCCATCCCGGGGCAGCCCTTGGCCCGGTCGGGAATCTCGCTGTAGTCGATCGGCGTGGCGACCTCGGCCCTGGTCGGGCAGAACCGCTCGGCCAGCGGCAGCAGCGCCTCGAGGTCGAACCGGTAGAGCGTGGCCACGTTGGTGGTCAGCACCTTGACGACCTCGTCCACCGGACGGTCGGCGAACGTGAGGCGCAGGTGCTCGCGGGTGTGCGGGTGCGAGCCCTCGATGTGCGGGTAGTCGGAGCCCCACATGACGTTGTCGATGCCGATCTCGGCGGCCAGGTGCACCTCGGTCGGACGCAGGAAGCTGGCGCCGATGTGGCACTGGCGCTGCCAGTACTCGCTGGGCGTGAGCGACATGCCGGCGACCGCCATGCCGCCGAACACCGACTCGGAGCCGTACTTGGAGTGCTTCATCCGGTCGTAGAACGAGTCGAGGCGGGCCAGCTCTTCGGGCACCCAGGCCGTGCCGGTCTCGGTGTTGACGAACTGCAGGTCGGGGTGGCGCTCGAACACGCCGGAGAACATGAGGTGCCACAACGCCCGGTGGCTCCACCAGGTGACCTCCAGCATGAACATCGCCAGGGACGCCGGGAAGTGGTTGCCGAAGTCGGGGGTGGCACCGCCCGAGTGGTGGTTGACAGGCATCCCGTTGGCGGCGGCCGCCGCCCAGATGGGCTCGTAGCTCCTGGCGTAGAGGGGCTCGAACGGCGAGCCGGGGGGTGCACCGGGCAGGAGGATCCCGCCGCGGAAGTCGTTCTCGGCGGCCCACTCGATCTCGGCGACCGACCCCTCGACGTCGCCAAGGAAGATCTGGGCGATGCCAGCCCGGCGCTCCGGCGCCTCGGAGATGAAGTCGCGCAGCCAGCGGTTGTGGGCCCGCAGGCCCGCCCACCGGTGCTCGATGTCGGCCGAGTAGCCGGGTGCCTCGAACGAGGTGGCGGCCAGCGGGGCGAACGGCGGCTGGGTGTTGGGGAACAGGACGGTGGCGACGACGCCGTCCTCCTCCTGCTCGCGCAACCGGCGCTCGCTCGAGAAGTTGCGGTCGGCGTCGAGGACCGGGTCGCCGTCCACGCCGACGTTTCGTGGCGAGCGGTCGCTGTCCTTGAACGCAGACTCGATGCGGGCGTGCTCGGCCTCGACCTCGGCCACCCAGCGGTCGAAGTCGTCGTGGTACTTCGCCTCCAGGTAGGACCGGTAGCCGTGCAGGTCGGCGCCGCAGTGGCTGTCGGCCGAGATGACGATGTGGTGGTCGGTCTCGGGGACCGTGACCGGATCGAACATGTCGGTCCTCCTCAGTACTGCATCGTGCAGTTGTACTCGTCCAGCCACCAGCGGGCCGTGCGCGTGGCGTCCTCGGGCGTGCGCAGGTCGGGGTCCTGGCCGAGCGAGGACGGGGTCGGTCCGATGCCGGCGGCCACGTCGGTGAGCCCGTCGAGGTCGAGGCCATAGCAGTCGACGGCGTTGAGGCCCAGCAGCATCCGGGTGTCCTCGATGGAGGCGTCGGTGAAGTCCGACTTGAGGCGCGTCATGGTGTTGGGCCAGGAGCCCTCCGGATGCGGGTAGTCGGTGCCCCACATGAGGGCGTCGATGCCGTTCACGTGGCGGCGCCGGATCTCCTCCTTGGACATGGTGGAGGCGCCGATGAAGACGTTCTCGCCGAAGTACTCGGACGGCAGGCGGGACAGGAGGCCCTTCATCCGGGACCCCATCTTCTTGATCTTCCAGCTGGCGCCGAAGTTGACATCGGTCTTCCAGAGCAGGTCGCCGATCCAGTAGGAGCCGCACTCGACGACGCAGTACCGGAGTCCCGGGAACTGGTCGAACTTGCCGGAGAAGAGCAGCTGCCAGAGAGCCCGGTGGGTCCAGAACGGGACCTCGCTGACGTACATGGCGACGTTCTCGCCGTAGGCGTCGAAGTCGGCCTCGCCGGAGTGGGTGTGGACGACCAGTCCGGTCTCGGCGCAGGCCGCCCACACGCGATCGTAGTGGTCGCTGCCGTAGGCAGGGAAGCCGTGCCACATGGTCGGGATCATGATCCCGTGGATGCCGGGCCTGCCCGCCAGCGCCTCGATTTCGCGGACGGCCGCGTCGACGTCGTGGGTGATGGGCACGAGGGCGACGCCGGCGCGCCGTACCGGGTTGGTCGCGCAGAACTCCTCCAGCCAGCGGTTGTGGGCCCGGGCGCCGCCGAAGGCCTGGCGGGAATCGGTGATCTGGCCGGCGGCGAGGCCGGCGCCGAAGGGGGGCGACTCCTGGCCGGTGACGGCGTCGCCGTCGGCGAAGATGATCTCGCCGGCCACACCGTCGGCGTCGAGCACGCGGTCGCGGACGTCGGGGTCGTAGGCGCCGAGCAGCCCGTCGGCGTTCTCGCCCTCCCACTCCTCGATGTACTCGGCGTTCAGTTCCTCCTGGACGCGCCGGTGCTCATGGCGTTCGGCCACGTAGGCGTCGAACTCCTCGTGGAGGGACGACTCGAGATAGGGCCGGTACTCCTCACACTGCAAGCCGGCGTGGGTGTCGGAGGAGACGACGATGTACGGCTCGGGGCCGGTGCTCACCGGTGTCCGTGGGCGGATGGGCATGGAAGGCTCCTTGCGAGCGGACGTTCTTGAACACTGTCACATAAAGGCGGGCTACCATGCAAGTCGTGGCCACGCCCTCTACCAGCCGGACTACCAACCGGACCTCCGCACGCCCGGCCGCCGGCCGGCACGCCGGCCTCCGCGCCGACGACGTGGTGGAGGCCGCACTGCGCCTGGTCGACGAGGGCGGCCCCGAGGCGCTGACGATGCGGCGCCTGGCCGGAGCACTCGGCGTCGCCACCACCACGATCTACTGGCACGTCGGCAGCCGAGACGACGTGGTCGACGCAGTCATCCGGCGCCACGGCGAACGCCAGGCGGAGCAGGCCGTCCACGGCGACACCATCCGCGACCGCGTCGTGTCGATCGCCCGTCACCTGTTCGACGAGGCCCGCGCCCACCGCGGGATCACCCAACTGGCCGAGTTGCACGGCGAGACCTCGGTGCTCTACAAGCAGCTCGAGGTCGCCATGGCCCGCGAACTCACCGCCGCCGGGGTCGTCGGCGAGGACGCCCGTGACGCCCTGCGGGCCATCCTCATCTGCGTCGGCGGCTTCCTCGTCGTGGCCCTGCGGGACGACCGGGCCGCCATCCCCCCGGACCGCACGCGCACGGCTGTGTGGGCACAGGTCGAGGACCCCACCGTCGATCCGTCCACACGCGACGCCCTCACCACCCAGGTCGACCTGTCCGACCTCTTCGAACGCACCGTCCGCGCCGTCGTCGAGGAGTACATGCCGGAGGGCTGAGCGGAACCCCTACCCTCACCGCATGGCTGACCCCATCGCCCCCATCGACGTCGTCGGCACCGCCGACCCCGAGGCCAAGGCCGCCCTCCAGACGCACCGGCTCCGCGACCTCGTCGCCCGCCTGGCCGGCAGCGGCAACCCGTTTTGGACCGAAAAGCTGGCCGGGCTGATCCAGCCGCTCGACGACACCATCCGGCTCCACGCCAGTTCCGGCACCAGCGGCAAGCCGACCATCGTGTGCTACTCCCGCGAGGACATCGCCATCTGGGCAGAGGTCAACGCCCGGGCCCTCGCCCTGGCCGGTGCCCGCCCCGACGACACCCTCCACAACGGCTACGGCTACGGCCTGTTCACCGGCGGCCTCGGCCTGCACTACGGCGGCGAACGGCTGGGCTGCACCGTCGTCCCCGTGTCCGGCGGCAACACCGCCCTCCAGCTCCAGCTGCTCGAGGACCTCGGCTCCCGGGTCATGTCCGCCACGCCGTCGTTCGCCCTCCTCATGGCCGAACGGGCCGCCGAGCTGGGCGTCCTCGACCGGATCCGGGCCGAGATCGGCATCCTCGGGGCGGAACCCTGGTCGGAGGGCATGCGACAACGCATCCAGGAGGCGTGGGGCGGCCGCCTCACCGCCCTCGACATCTACGGACTCTCAGAGATCATCGGCCCCGGCGTCGCCATGGAGGCTCCCGACGACCTGGGCGTCCTCAACGTGTTCGACGACCACTTCCTCCCCGAGATCGTCGACCCCGAGACCGGGGCGCTGCTGCCGGACGGCGAATGGGGCGAACTGGTCCTCACCACGCTCACCAAGACCGCCCAGCCGGTGCTGCGCTACCGCACCCGCGACATCACTCGCATCGTCCCCGACGGCGGCGCCGACGGCCGGCACTGGACGCGCATCGCCCGACTGAACGGCCGGGCCGACGACATGCTCATCATCCGGGGCGTCAACGTGTACCCGAAGGAGATCGAGTCGGTCCTCTTCGACGACCCCGACGTCGGCCGCAACTACGCCATCGTCGTCGACCGGCGGGGCTCGATGGCCGAACTGCGCGTCCGCGCCGAACTGGGTCCCGAGGCTGCCGATGCCGCCTCGGCGACCGAACGGGTGTCGCGTGCGATCGCCGACCGGATCCGCATCCGCGCCTCCGTCGAGCTGGTCGCCGCCGGCTCGATGCCCCGTACCGAGGCCGGCAAGGTCAAGCGGGTCTTCGAGCAGGTCGACGACACCGACCCGCTGGCCGGCTAGCCCGCGGCTGCCACCTCCGCCTCGATCGAGGCGCGGAGGGTGGCCACTTCGCCATCACGACGCTCGTCGGACCACCCCGCCTCGGCGGCCATGAGGTCGGCCACTGCTGGTGCGGCGGCCAGCGTCGCGGCCCGGTCCTCCAGGCGGGCACGGGTGCGGCGCGAGAGCACGTCGTCGAGCGTCGTCGCCATCTCGTGCCTGACGGCGTGGACCGCCTCGGCCCGGAGGTAGGCCAGTCCGGGAACGAGTGGCTCCCCGAGCGTGGAATCCTCCTCGACCAGTGCCCTGACCTGCGCCGCCTCGTCGCCGTAGCGGCCGTCGAGGTGCGGGTCGCCGGTCCCCCCACCGCCGGCACCTCGGAGCCGAAGTCGCCTGGTTCGGCACCGTCGGAACCGGCCGCGCAGCTTCAACACGGCGTCGACGGTGTCCTGGGCCATGCGCCGATAGGTGGTCAGCTTGCCGCCGGTCACCGTCACGACGCCCGACGGGTCCGAGAGGACCACGTGGTGACGTGAGAGGTCGGCGGTCCGGGCGGCGTCACCCGTGGCGACGAGGGGACGCAGCCCGGCCCAGGCGCCGGTGACGTCGCCGGCCGAGAGTTCGGCGTCCGTCAGCGCGTTCACCGCCCCCAGCAGGTAGGTGATGTCGTCGGCCGTGCAGGTGGGGTCGTCCAGCGGGCCGTCGAAGTCGGTATCGGTCGTGCCGATGTAGGTGTGCCCGTCCGGCCAGGGCAGGACGAAGATGCTGCGCCGGTCGCCGCGCACCGGAAGCACGAAGGCCGCCTCGACCGGCAGTCGCTCGAAGGGCACCGACAGGTGCACGCCCTTGGCGGGCCGGATGTCGAAGGCGTCGGCCACGCCGGTGATCCCCTGCACGCCCTCGGCCCACACGCCACAGGCGTTGACGACGGCGTCGCAGGCCACCTCGATGGTGCGGCCGTCGGCCTCGACGGTGGCCCCGACGACCCGGCCGTCGTGCCGTGCCACCCCCGTGATGGCGGTGTAGGTGGCGACTGCGGCGCCGTGGTCGATGGCGGCGGTGCGGGCCAGGGTCAGGGTCAGGCGGGCGTCGTCGGCCCAGGCGTCCCAGTAGCGATAGCCAGAGACGACCGCGCCGGACCGTAGGCCGGGGAACAGGCCGTGAACGGCGTCGGCGTCGAGGCGGCGGTGCCAGCCCAGGCGGGCCCCGCCGGTCAGGTCGTACTGCCAGAGGGCCAGGCCCAACGCCCTGGCGATGCGCCGGTCGACCAGGCCACCCTTCGTCAGGATGGGCAGGACGAACGGCAACCCGCTGACGAGGTGGGGGGCGTTTCTCAGCAGCCGCTGCCGCTCGAGCAGCGCCTGGTACACCAACCCGATCTCGCCCTGCTGGAGGTACCGCAGGCCGCCGTGCACGAGCTTGGACGACTTGGAGGAGGTCCCCGACGCCAGGTCGCCCTTGTCGACCAGCGCCACCGAGAGGCCGCGGCTGGCAGCATCGAGGGCCACGCCCGCACCGGTGATCCCGCCGCCGACGACCAGCAGGTCGAAATGGTCGTCGGCCAGGCGTACGAGGGAGCGGGCGCGGGAGAATGCGGTCCGGGACGGCTCAGACATGACCGTCCGAGGGTAGGTCGGCCCCGCGCGAAAGCATCCACCGATCCGTTTCCTGACACAGCGTCAGATTCTGACCGCGGGTAGGGTTGCTCGCCGTGGCTGACTCTCCGCGGGACGACCGCACGACCCCGACCGCCGACGCGTCCGGTGCCTCCACGCTCGCGGCCACCGTCCTCGAGGAAGAGGCACGCCGCGAGGCCCACCAGGCCGCCAGCGAGGTGATCTTCGCTGACGAACTGCTGCCCGGCGTCAAGTCCGAGGGCATCAGCATCCGCAAGGGCCTACAGATGGGCGGCGGCGCCACGACCTTCGTGATCCTGCTGCTCCTCGCCTCCCTCGACGAACTCCAGACGGCCGCCATCACCGTCCTGGCCCCTGACATGCGCGACACCTTCGGTGTCAGCGATGGTGCCATCACCTTCATCGCCGCCTCCTCCAGTGCCTTTGTCGTGTTCGGCGCCATCCCGATGGGCTGGGCGGCTGACCGCATGAGGCGGGTGCCGATCATCGGCTGGTCCAGCGTCTTCTTCACCGCCATGGTGTTCCTGTCCGGCCTGGCCACCAACGCCTTCGCCTTCTTCTGGGCCCGCTTCGGCGTCGGCATCGCCAAGGCCAACACCATCCCGGTCCACTCGTCGATCATGGCGGACTCGTACCCCATCGGCATCCGCGGCCGACTCGGGGCCATCATGAACGGCTCGGCCCGCCTGGTGGCAGTGCTCAGTCCCGTGATCGTCGGCGGCATCGCCGTCGCCGCCAACGGACCCGGCGAGGTCGACGGCTGGCGCTGGGCCTACTACATCCTGGGCATCCCCGTGGCGGTCATCGCCATCGCCGCCTTCTTCATGAAGGAACCGCCCCGCGGCCAGTGGGAGAAGGTCGACGTGCTCGGCGAGTCGTTCGTCGAGGAGGACCCGCTCCCGGTGTCGCTGGACGCCGCCTTCTCACGGCTCATGCAGATCCGCACCGTCAAGACCGTCGTCGTCGGCTTCAGCGCACTCGGATTCGGCCTCTTCACGGTCCCCGTCCTCGAGAGCCTCTATCTCGAGGAGCGCTGGAACCTGGATCCGCTTGACCGCGGCGTCACGGTCACCATCGGCGGCATCTTCGCCGTGTTCGGCCTCCTCTACGTGGGTCCCAAGTTCGACCGGCTCTGGCGGGAGGACCCCACACGCTCGCTCAAGATGGTCGGCATCTGCATCGGCCTCGGCACCCTCTTCAAGCCCATCCAGTACGCCGTGCCGAACGTCCCCCTGTTCATCGCCTTCGGCGTCCCCCAGACGGTGCTCTTCATCGCCGCCTTCGCCATGGTCGGCCCGCTGATGCAGTCCATCGTCCCCTACCGACTGCGTGGCAGCGGCACCGCCCTCATCACCCTCTACATCTTCTTCATCGGCGCCGCCGGCGGCGGACTCATCTCCCTGCTCTTCACCGACGCCTGGGGACCGCGGGTCACGGCCCTCGTGCTGTCTGTGCCCACGTCGATGCTGGGCGGCTGGATCCTGTACCGCGGTTCCCGCCTCGTGCGCCACGACCTGTCCCTCAACGTCCAGGAACTGCTCGACGAGCAGGACGAGCAGCGTCGTCTGAAGGAAACCGGCGAGGTTCCGGCCCTCCAGGTCAACAACCTCGACTTCCACTACGGCCCGGTGCAGGTCCTGTTCGACGTGGGCTTCGAGGTCAAGCAGGGCGAGACCCTCGCACTTCTCGGCACCAACGGCGCCGGCAAGTCGACATTGCTGCGCGTCGTCAGCGGCCTCGGCACGCCTCGCCGCGGCGTCATCCGACTGGGCGGTCGCACGATCACCTACACGTCGCCACAACTGCGGGCCGCCCTCGGTATCCACCAGCTCCCCGGCGGCAAGGGCGTGTTCCCCGACATGACCGTCCACCAGAACCTCACCATGGGCGCCTACGTGCACCGCCGCGACAAGGCCGATGTGGCCGCACGCATCGACCGGGTGCTCGACCTGTTCCCCGACCTGGCCGGCCGCCAGGGTCAGCGGGCCAGCTCCATGTCCGGCGGCCAGCAGCAGATGCTCGCCCTGGCCAGGGTCCTCCTCCACGACCCCGAGATCCTGCTCATCGACGAGCTGTCGCTGGGCCTCGCCCCCACCGTGGTCCAGGACCTTCTCCTGGTCATCGAACGCCTCCAGGAGCAGGGCCAGACCATCATCATCGTCGAGCAGTCGCTGAACGTCGCCCTCTCCGTCGCCGACCGGGCCATCTTCCTCGAGAAGGGCCAGGTCCGGTTCGAGGGTCCCGCCCAGGAACTGCTCGAACGCGACGACCTCGCCCGCGCCGTCTTCCTCGGCAAGGAAGGCGGCTGAGGTGGGCGTCGTCGGGCAGCCGGCGGTCCTCGCCGTCTGGACGACCCGCCAGCTCTGGTTCGACGGCCTCGTCAACGGGATGGTGTTCGGGCTGGTCGCCCTCGGCATCGTCCTCGTCTACCGGTCCACCCGGGTCATCAACCTGGCCGTCGGCAACATGGGCCTGCCGGCCTCCGGCCTCCTGGCCCTGCTCGTCTTCAACTACGGCTGGCCCTTCTGGGTCAGCCTGTCCGTGGCCCTGCTGGTCGGAACGATCCTGGGTGCGATCATCGAACGGGCGGTCATCCGCCGGCTGTTCAACTCCCCCCGGGTCATCGTGCTGGTCGCCACGATCGGCGTCGCCCAGCTCATGCAGGCCGTCATGCTCGCCTACCCCGACCTCGACACCCAGCGGGGCGCCCGCTACCCGACTGCCATCTCCAGCATCTGGGAGGACGTCGCCGGCCTGCGCATCACCGGCGCCAAGCTCACGATCCTCATCGCCGTACCCCTCATCGCCTTCACCCTGGCCTGGTTCCTCAACCGGACCGTCTTCGGCCAGACCGTGCAGGCCTCGGCCGGCAACCCCGACCTGGCCCGCCTGTCCGGCATCGACCCGAAGATGGTGTCGCTGTTCGTGTGGACGGTGGCGGGCGCCCTGTCGAGCATCTCGCTGATCCTGCTCTCGGGCAACCGGGCCGGCATCACGGGCCTCGCCAACCTCGGCCCCAACACGATGGTCCGCGCCCTCGCTGCCGCGGTCATCGGCGGCATGGTCTCGTTCCCCCGTGCGCTCATCGCCGGCATCGCCATCGGCATCGTCCAGGCCCACGTCCAGTTCGTCTTCCTCGACCAGATGGGCCTCATCGACCTGCTGCTGTTCATCCTGGTCGTCGTGGCGGTGGCGTTCCAGAGTCGCTCGGGCAACGAGGAGGAGTCGTCCTTCTCGTTCGCTCCCCGACAGCGACCCGTCCCCGAGCGACTGCGCGAGATCTGGTGGGTGCGACACCTCTCGCACCTGGCGCTCGGCGCCCTCGGCCTCATCGCCCTGGCGCTGCCCTTCCTCGTCCCCCTCCCGTCCCGGCACCTCCTCTACTCCAGCATCCTGGCCTTCGCCGTCTGCGCCCTCTCGCTCACGATCGTCACCGGCTGGGCCGGCCAGCTCTCACTCAGCCAGATGGCCTTCGCCGGCATCGGCGCGCTCGCTGCGGCCGGCTTCAACAAGGGGCTGCAACTGGGCGTCGGCTTCGGCGACAAGTGGGAGTTGTTCACCATCTCCGTCCCCAAGGTGCCCTATCTGGTCTCGATGCTGCTGGCCGGTGCCGTGGCTGCCGTCACCGCCGCCGTCATCGGACTGGGCGCACTCCGCGTCAAGGGACTCTTGCTGGCCGTCTCCACGTTCGCCTTCGCCCTGGCCGCCCAGCAGTACGTCTACCGGCGCCCGGTTCTCAGCGACGGCAAGCGCAGCGTCCCGTACCGCCGAGGGAGCCTCGGCCCCATCGACCTGACGTCGCAGCGCTCCTACTACTTCTTCTGCCTGGCGATGCTCGCACTCGTGCTGTTCGTCGTCGCCCGCCTCCGCCGCAGCGGCATCGGACGGTCGATCATCGCCGTCCGCGAGAACGAGAACACCGCCGCCGCCTACACCGTGTCGCCGACACGGACCAAGCTCCTGGCGTTCTCGCTGGCCGGCGGCATCGCCGGTCTCGGCGGCGCCCTGCTGGGCGGCCTGGTGCAGACCATCAACTACGCCGACCGCTTCTTCCAGATCGGCGACTCGCTGCGCATGGTCTCGATCGTCGTCATCGGCGGCATCGGCAG
>LUMW01000930.1_pt1 | contig 15675 bp, 16 predicted proteins | sample 729761 | NCBI WGS metagenome assembly LUMW01 (sample SAMN03860302, study PRJNA289734) | marine metagenome | biome: seawater column; feature: ocean; material: water; isolation source: Red Sea water column Station 192 - depth 500m | place: Saudi Arabia: Red Sea | collected 2011-10-15 | depth 500 m
CCCCCATACAATACCTAAGTTATCTTTAACTAATTGCTTAGAAAATTTTGCTTGAACAGCACCAATGAACATAAAAAAAACAGTCAAATAACATAGAGTTTTTATCATCTTTATAACCTTTGCCTAATATTCCTTAAATCATTTTCATAAAGTAAACTTAAGTTTTTGTAAGTTGCTCTAAATGCAGTTTTTTCCTCTTTATCCTAAGAAAAATTATGCCATAATTTTTCTATAACAATATCAAAAATAGTTATAGTTTAAAAACAAATCTGCCGATTTTTAAACAATAAAAATGATTAATTATATTGTAACACTTTATAAGGATGGATAAATGAGTCAAACAAATTTAAAAATTAAACAAGATGTACAAATTCCATATGCTGAAGCTCTTAATTCTTTAGCAACAAATGTACTCTTTGCAGATCCCGACTTTAAACTAATTTTTGTAAATCAAAAAAGTCTTGAAACCCTTTCTTCAATTGATGATGAAATTAGAGCAAAATATGGTTTTGGTGCTGATTCTTTGGTGGGAAGAAATATTGATGAGTTTCATGAGAACCCTGCACACCAAAGAAAAGTTCTCTCAAATCCAAAAAACTTTCCTATTAAAACAGAGATTAATATTGGTTCAATGATTTTAGATTTAAATATTGAAAGAGTTGTTTCACCATCGGGTGAAGTCGAAGGTTATGTCGTAAACTGGGAAGAAGTTTCGGCCAAAAAAGAGGCTGAAGATGCTGCAGCAAAAGCCCAAAGTATGGTTGATCTTTCCCCAATAAATACCATGATGGCCAAACCAGATGGAACACTGATCTACATGAATGAAAATTCTAAAAAAACACTAAGAACACTGGAACAATATTTACCTGCCAAAGTTGAAGACCTTATTGATCGCTCAATTGATTGGTTCCACAAAGATCCTGAACACCAAAGAAGAATTATTAAAGACCCTAGAAACTTACCTCATCAAGCAGTTATTGAAGTTGGCCCTGAAAAACTTGACCTGCTTGTTTCTGCAGTAAGTGATTCAAGAGGAAACTACATTGGTGCGATGGTTAACTGGGAAGTCGTAACCAAAAAACTTGATCTTATTAACGATCTTACAGATGCATCAGGACAATTAGCCTCTGCCTCTGAAGAATTACTTTCTGTTGCTGGAACAATGAGTGCAAATGCAGAAGAAACTTCGGCCCAGGCCAATACAGCTTCTTCTGCCTCAGAAGAAGTCAACTCAGGTATTCAAACTGTTGCCACAAATATGGAAGAGATGACTGCTTCTATTAAAGAAATCACTAAGAATACAAATGATTCTTCGTCTAAATCAAACGAAGCCATGCAGATGTCGCAAGATGCAAATAAAATAATTCAAATTCTTGGAGAAAGCTCTTTAGATATTGGAAATGTCATAAAAGTTATTACTTCTATTGCACAGCAAACAAACCTTCTCGCCCTAAATGCAACCATTGAGGCTGCGAGGGCCGGTGAAGCAGGGAAAGGCTTCGCTGTCGTAGCTAACGAAGTTAAAGAACTTGCGAAACAAACAGCCAATGCAACTGAAGATATCTCTAGAAAAATTGAAGCTATTCAAAATGACTCTCAATCTGCAGTCACATCAATTGGCTCAGTCACAGAGGCGATCTCTCAGTTAAATAGCATTTCAAGTAGTATTGCAAGTGCCATGGAAGAGCAAGCGGCTACAACAAATGAAGTAGCAAGAGTTGTCAGTGAGTCTTCAACTGGAGTGCAGCAAATATCTGAAAATATTCAACAAGTATCAATTGCTGCTGAACAAACAGGTAAAGGGGCGACAGATATGCAAAGTGCTGCTGAGAACTTATCCAAACTTGCAAACTCACTACAACAACTCGTAGAGAGAGTAAAAGTAAATTAAAAAACAAAATATCTTGATCAAAGGTCAAAAAGACCTTTGATCAAACCATAGAAATGAGAATTCTTTTTTGACCATCATCTAAACTAAAAATTTCTTTCGTTTTCGCCCCATCTTTTAAAGAGTCATGAATAATTTGCTTAAGCTTTATATTTTTTTCTCTAATTTTTTGTTTAATATCATCATTTATAAAATCTTCAAGCTCATATATCGCCTCGAAGGGTAAAGTAACTTTAACCTTCTCTATATCTCCTTCAGTAACTAAAATTCTTAACTTTTGAGCTGGCCGTACTCTATGCTGAATTTCCTTTTGCTCAACCTGTGAAATTGACTCTACTTCTGTAAAATTAGCAATTCTTTTTTCAACAATTGGCTTAAAAAACAATGAGACATTTAGTTGCTCTAAAACTGTTTTAATTCCCATGAATGACTTCATAAAAATAAAGAAATCAACACTTCCAGCAGAACGAAAAAACCACTTATCTTCACCTAAAACAAGTTCTAAGTTTTCTTTATATTTCCAATCATTAAGATTAAAGCTGAAGTCCAACAAGAAAGGTTCAAATAAAATATCTACAATTAAGTCTAAACGAGCTTCTATAGCAAGAAGCTTTTCTCGATCAAACCCCAAATTTTCAAAAAAACTTAACGCATTAATAGGCTTTTTGGCCATTTTTCTCTTTAACGCTGTTGCAATTGAGTCTGTAAATTTTGATGAAAAATGAATGACTTGTCCAAGGTCAATAAACCATACTTTAGTTGGGTTTTTCTCAAAAATAAAATTTCCCAAATTTGTATCTCCTTGAAGCTGCTGATTTTCAAAGAAGACTTTGAAATAAGCATCAAGTAATTGAAAAGCAACCTTCTTTTTATCATCAGGACTCCAATTCTTTGCCACTGCACTAACTCCATCCCCTTCAATAAAATTCATGACCAAAACTTTTTTCGTTAAAAAGTCTTTTTTTAATTCAGGAACTGAAACTCCTTCTAAAGGAGCTAAAAAAAAGCTCCACTGCTCTAAGTTCTTAGCTTCAATTAAATAATTACACTCTCTATCAACCATCTCTTCTAGCTTTTTTTGATATAAATAAATATCAATACCCAACTTTTTTAATGGTGCACCAGTAAATTTGGGAAGCAGGTCAAACAAACGAAGCTGTTCTTTAAAGACTTTTTCAATAGATGGGTATTGTACCTTTATAGCAACACTTTGATTTTCGATATTTGCCTTGTGAACCTGACCGATAGAAGCCGGAAAAGCCTCTGTTGAAATATCTTTAATCATTTCATAGCGCTCTTCTTTAAGTTCGCTCTTTAATACCTGTCTGATTTCATCAATATGAATACCTGTCATTATCTTTGTGTTAATATGTTCAAACTGATCAAGCTCGTCTTTTTGTCCTCTTTGATATTGAAGAAATTTGATGAGTAAACCACCTTCATGACCAAGTAGGTTTTGAATATATTGAAGAGTCTTTTGTTTCGAAATTTCATCTTTTGCATCACGGTATTTTTTATACTGCTTAATAAACTTCGCAACCTTTAATGACTCTCCAAACATAATACTTTATCTCTTTATATTTTTTGTTAAACTCATTGTATGGAAAAATATCATAAAATAAGTACAATTTGTTTATTTATACTAACCTCAATTGCCATAGCTTTTGTTCTTTCTACGACAAAGTTTATACTTATTCCGTTTACTTTATCTATTTTTATTTCTTTAATTTATTCACCTACTATACATTATTTTCAAAGGAAGACGAAGCTTCCCAAAAACCTTATTCTTGTTATTTCTCTCATTCTTTTTATTGCGATTTTTTTTCTCATTACTCTTTTTGTCGGTTACTCGATTGACTCATTTGTTCAGGGGGCAGATCAATATAAAGAAAAAATTGATCAACTTGTAATCAAGTTTGTCTCTGTTTCTCAATCTTTGGGCTTTTCTATTAACGCCTCTGATGTCAACAATCTTAATAAAAACTTACCCTTGGGCAAATTAATTAAAGATATTAGTGGCAGTATGATCAATATTCTAAGCAATACTTTTTTAGTCATCATCTTTACAATGTTTTTACTAACAGGGGAAAGCATGTCTGAGGGAAATGGAAATATTTTTAATGAAATTAAAAATAATGCAAGAAAGTATGTTCAAACTAAGTTACTGACTTCACTTACAACAGGAATCATCACTTATATTATTCTTATGATATTTAATACCGAAATGGCCTTTATGTTTGCTGTTCTTACTTTTCTACTAAACTTCATTCCTAATATTGGTTCAATGATTGCCGTTTTTCTCCCTATTCCCATTGTTATTCTTCAGTACGGCTTTGGAATTCAGTTTGCCGTAATTTTAACCTTACTTATTTTAACTCAGGTTACTATTGGCAATATTCTTGAACCTAAAATAATGGGCGAATCTATGGGTCTTCACCCAGTGACAATTCTTCTTTTTCTTACCTTTTGGGGATATCTATGGGGAATACCAGGCATGTTTTTATCCGTTCCTATTACAGCGACCTTAAAAATCATTTTATCAAAGTTTGAAATGACTAAACCTGTGGCCAACTTATTTTCAGGAAAATTTAACTTATACTAATTTTTCTAAGGATGCCTTTATTCTTTCCACAGCTGTTATAATTTGCTCTTTGCTATTAGCATAGGAAATACGAATATTTTTCGGACAGCCAAATGCATCTCCAGCAGTTGTTGCAACTAATGCATCACTTAATAAAAACATACATAAATCATCAGCATTATGAATTTTTTGTTCTTTATAGGATTTTCCAAAAAAACTAGAAACATCCGGAAAAACATAAAAAGCCCCCATCGGCTCATTCACTTTTAAACCAGGGACCTGCTTAAGTTTTTCTATAATTAAATCTCTTCGCTCTAAAAAAGTTATTTTCATCTTTTCTAATTCTTTTGGGTCCGCCTGAACTGCTGCCATAGTGGCCATTTGTGCAATTGAGTTTGCTCCTGAAGTAAATTGTCCTTGAAGCTTTGTACATGCCTTTGCGACTTCAAGTGGAGCACCTATATATCCTATTCTCCAACCGGTCATAGCGAAACCCTTGGCCACTCCATTTACCGTAATCACTCTCTCCTTAATTGAATCAACATTCCCCAAACTAAACTGTGAATCACTAAAATTAATCAACTCGTAAATCTCATCAGAGATAATATAACAATCAGGGTAATGCGAAAACACCTCAGCAAGCTCTTCTAGCTCTTTTTTTGTATATACAGAACCTGAGGGATTACAAGGATTACTAAAAATAAAAAGTTTAGATTTTTGGGTTAAAGCTTCTTCTAGTTTTTTTGGTGTGATTTTAAAATCAGTAGAAATATCAGTTGTTATAACCACTGGTGTTCCTTGTGCAAATTTAACCATGGCCATATAACTTACCCAATAAGGAGCTGGCAATACAACCTCTTCGCCCGGATTTACCAAGGCAAGACAAAGATTCATTAACGAATGCTTAGCCCCAGTAGAAACAACAATTTGCTCTGGTCTATAATCTAAATTGTTATCGCGCTTAAACTTCTCACATATGGCCTTTTTCAAATCTTTAAACCCAGGGACAGGTGGATAATGAGTAACGTTATTTTCTATGGCCTTGATTGCACTTTTTTTAATAAATTCTGGAGTATCAAAATCAGGCTCACCCAAACTTAAACTAATAATATCCTTTCCTTGATCTTTTAATTCCCAAGCTAGGTTTGCCATTTTTAAGGTAGCTGACTCTTCCATTTCTAAAACTCTATTTGCTATTTTTCCCATAATGCCTTTAACTCCTATAGAGAAGATCTGTAAATAATGTTGTCTCCTCATTAAAATAATATTTACTTTCCCAAATTTTGCTAGAAATATTTGTAAAATGTTTCGATAAAACTTTCTTATAAAAAGAGCGACTTCTTTTTAAGGCATACCTATCATTAAAATCTAAATCGTCTCTTTGTTTTTTAAGTTCCTTATCTGTAGGTACAGTTAGATAAATATATTTGATTTTTTGAGAAATATTTTCAACAACAGTTTTTAAAGTCTCTTCATCTAAATATTGAAACACAGAGGTACATAAAGCCAAATCATAACGATTTTTTCCAGTATTGGAGCGCAGACACCAATCTTCAATTGTTTCAAAATATAAAACCACTTCTGTTGAGTCTACAGGTGCTAGTTTTTTTTTAGAGAGTTTATCAAATGCATATTTCGAAGACTCAACTGCAGCGGCTTTGTATGGAAGAAAGCTTTTCAAAACTTTTTGAAATAAATGGCCATAGCCGGCTCCCAAGTCAATAATACTACTAACATCAACCTTTTCTAATTGGAAAAAGGCTTTTAAGTAACGAGCATGATCTTGTGCATTTCCTATGCAATCCATTGTATTGGGTTGAGAATAATTTTCTGTCCAATAATTTTGATCAAATCCCTTCATTATTCAAAAACAATTGACACTGGACAATGGTCACTAACCTCACTATAGCTAACTCCCAACTCTCTTGAGTGAACGTGTTCACATAAAACTTTTTTACAATGTGATGATAACTTAACTCTTATTTTTAAGTTATTTAAAAAGCTATTTTCATATAAAATATGATCGAGAACAGAAGACTCTTCAATCCCATCTCTTCGGTTCTTACCTGTCCAATAAGAGGTACATCTCAAGCCTTCTGATGATGAGTTCATTTGAACTTTCTTAAGCATATAATCAAAATTTTTATAATCTTCGTCAAAATCAATAAAGCCAGTGCTATTAAAGTCACCTAAAATTAAAATATCTTTATGATTTGTTGTTTTAAGCTCATGAACTATTCGCGCTAGAATTTTATTGTAATCCAATGGCCACAAAAGAATTATTAGTTTTCAATTGAACAAACTCACCAACTAAAGCAGGCCTAAGTCGCCCACAACCTGTCTTTATCTTAATAGAACTCAAATGACTTAGCCGTCTATCTTCGTAAAGCTTTTTAAGCTTAAATTTTTCCTTATGATAAACAAAACCTATTTTTTGACGTCCTCTACCTCCGCAATTGGAAAGTACCGCCTTATAATGGGGAAATTCTTTTTTAATAAACTCTAAAAAAGAACTTGTATTAACAATTTCTTGAACAACTAAAAAATCAGTTCGAAGCTTCGTTAATATATTCTTTAGTTCTTGTTTATTTGTATATGACTGGCTTTTATCAAAAGTACGAATATTATAGGTGCTAAATGTTACACTTGCTGTTGAAGCATAGGGTAAAATTAAAGTTAGCATCATTGCTAAAATTACTTTTTTAATCATTTTCTTTCCTTGAAAAATCCTTCTTTAATGAAATAATTTATTTTACTATCTGGCAAATAATTAAGACTATGAATTTATATTTATTTTCTTACTGAGATGCTTAAAGGTGATCATATGAAGTATTTACTAACTTTTCTTTTTTTACTTATGTTTTCTGCTCAGGTATCATCTGAGCCTCAAATACCGGAAGAATCTACTCAGTTTTGCAAGTCATCTCGAGAATATATTACAACCTTCAATTTTTTTACAAAAAATAAGGAGTTTGGACTTAATCAAGACGAAATTAAAAAAACATCATTTGAGGTTTCAAAAGGTTGTACCAATGCCTCCCAAAGATTTATCAAAATCTTTAAATTACTCACTGAAGTTGGCATCGATACTAGAACTTCAATAAAATACGCTCAAGACTTTGCTCAATTAAAAGATCAATTTACAGAAGCCTTTATTACTCTTTTTAAATTTACTTACAACCCTGATCTATTGGATCTAAATGTCTTAGATGCTCTTGAAATAACTCTCGCCCTTACAAAAAATCAAAAAGATAGCATAAAAAATACTATGGCAGATTTTGAAGATTTAGTGGAGTATTGCCTAGAACATGAGTCGATGGAACTTCCTCATAAAAAATGTGCTTCAATCGCCATGCAAGTAACTCTCACTGGACAAAAATATAAAATCAAAATGGCCAAAAGCTTTATTCAATTCTTAGATTTTTTACAAGAAAATAAGAAAGGACCTCAAATAGATAAAACATCTGCTTTAAGCCGAACTCTAGAACTCATTAACTATGGCCCTTTATCTTATAAAAATTTTTCTCAAGCCTATAGCTTCGCTATATCAAAAACAGGACTAAAATACTCAACAGTAGACGCTATGAAATTTGCAACCCAAATGGCAAAAAAATCAATTCAAGAATCTAAAAAATAAACGAAAGATTCAAGCCTGTTGCTTTTGTTCCAAAAAAAGGATCATTAAAAATTGGTCCCATCGCAATTGGAGAAAAAATCTTTTTCTTGTACTTTTCCTGCTGTTCATAAACATCTTCCCATCTATATTTAAACAATAAGGGGGTAAAAGATAATAAAGTAGATAAAGAGGCTGCAACTTGTGCATCGGTACCAGACTCTACATTATCTAAGAGATAAGTAGAAGCTGCCAAATTTGTCGCAAATGATAACCAACGACTATTGCGCCCTAGCTTTCTTAACTGATCGAGCTCTTCCTCGGCCAATCTCTCAAGGGTTAATTTTTCACGTTTAGAATTATACGGCATTTTCTTTATTTTCAAATAAGCTTCTCTATAAGGCCTGTGATTTAATGTCGCCCAAGAAGTAACACCTAGCCATATGGCCCCAACACCAATTGCTGTCACGGGTGCCCACTTTCCTCCTTCTTCTTTTTTGTCTTCTATTAGTGAGGAGGTAGTCATCGCACCTGCGATAAGTGTTGATAAAGCAGAAAGCTGTATTGGCATGTGAACACCCCATCCCGCTGAGTGCTCATTTTTTAACTCTAGTTTAATTCTTTCCGAAGCACGTGGGGTAACATTAAGTTCGGGATAACTAAGTTCCTGAGCAAAGGAAACTAAACTAAAAAAGTAACACATTAAAATAAAATTGATCTTCATGACACTACCTTGATTTTTTTTATATTTAGACTATGTTTAAATATAATAATACCAAATTTCTTATTTTTAAAAAGGTGGAATAAAATGAAGTATTTACTTATAGCTTTATTAAGCTATGGCCTATTTATCCATAATGGTTACTCTTCACACGTAGGAATCGTCGTCAAAAAACAAGGAGAGGCAGAACTGTTAACTTCTCCCTCTAAAACTGTCAAAGGATCTGGAAAAAAAGTTCTCTATCAAAATACTTATTACTCATTAAAAAAAGTTCGACCTGGAACTAAAATTCAAAATGGGAATATTTTGCGAACAAAGGCAAAATCAAAATTAAAAATCATCTTTAAAAATGGTGACCAATTTAACGTGGGAGAAGCAACTGCTTATAAAATCAGTTGGAATCCTAAAAAAGCAAAAGAAAATTCGGGCTCGACTGTCAATATTATCTATGGGTCACTTAGAGGGATTATTTCCAAAAAAGGTCCTCGTAATAACCTCAAAGTTGAATCTAAAAATGCGGTGATGGGTGTTAGAGGAACTGACTTTCACTTCTTTCAAAGAGGAACATCTGGTAAAGCAGAAATTTCAGTACTCAGAGGAAAAGTTGAGGTATCTAATACTAAAGGAACTAAAAAAACAAAACAAGTTCCACAAGGTTTTTCGGCTGAAGTGAGTATGAACAAAGTCCTCAATAAAAAAGAAAAAGCAAACCTAGTGCAGGTTAATAAAATTACTAAAGATCTTGTTGTTGAAATACAAAAAGACTCTCAAATAGAAAAACCTGAAAAAATTCCTTCTCAAGTGAGTCATGAGATAAAAAAGCTAGAGGCAACTGCAATCAAAACGACTCTAGAAGATATTAAAGAATATCAGCCAGAGGTTTATGCGGAAATAGAAAAAAAGAAGGTTGAATCAATTGATGAAGTCAACACGCAGGTTATGGCCAAAACCTTTAAAAAAGCTCCTGCAAAGAAAGTCAAAAAAGGTTTAGATGAGCTTGATATGGACCTTGAAGAGGATGCCTATGATAAATATTTTAAAATAGAAAGCGAGTAACTCAACACTTTAGGTGCTTCGTTACTTAGCTTGAGTTTCCTCTGCCCTCAATTGTTTTTTGGCTTTTTTATTGAAGCATATGCTCACGCCCTAAAGTTGCGTATTCTTTACCTGTTTTAGGATGGACTAAAAGATCTCGATTTTTATAAATTCTTGGAGTTGAATAAAGTAATTTTAAAGCTTTATACTTTGGCATAATTTTATATCTTTCTGGATACATCTCTTTTAATTTTTGGCTGACAACTTTAGCTTTTGAAGCCGGCATACTTGGAAATAAATGATGCTCAGTATGATAACCAAAATTAAGATTTAAAAACTCTAAAATAGGGTTATTTGTTACCGTTAAAGAATTGACCAATGGATCATTAATTTTAGTATAGGGTGACACATTATGATTAGTAGAAATATAACTCATAACTGTATAGTTTTGTGCCATAAAAGGTATAATGACTAACCATAACCAATTTTGAGGACCAACAGCAACAATATATGTTCCTACAAAAAGCACAGCTAAAATAAACTCTTTTGTCACTTTCTTGTGATCCATTTTTGCCCACATTTTATTTCCAAATCTCATATACACTTGATTTAAAACTGCTTGGAATGAAAACCAATAAAAGAAATAAAAATAACTTCTCAAATATCCCGAACCTGGACTTAAAGGAAACACAAACTGCATAAACTTACTTCTCTTCCATACCATCTTTGTGGGAAAGGCATCAGGATCCTTATATAACAATTGGGTATTACCATGATGAAGAGTATTATGCCAAAAGCGCCAATAACTAGGACTAATTAAAAAAGGAGCTAAACCAAAAAAGCCTAAAAAGTTTTGAAGCTTTTTATTTTTAACAATAGCACCATGCAATATTTCATGTGTTAAAAAAGTATTTCCGGCCAACAAAACTCCCATAAAAATAGATAAAGGAAGCTTAAAATACCAGCCCAACTCATATGTCATTAAAATATAAATACAGCTAAAAATCCCAGCACTAAACAAAACTCCATACTTCAACCTCATAGGTTCTCGTTTAAAAGTTTCTTTCGGAAGGGTTTTAGAAACCTCTCTATTATACACACCTAAATCAGCTGAAGTTTGATGATTTAATTCCAATTTTATTCCCCTAAATATAGTTGTATAACACATTATAGCAAAATAGCTTAATCACGTCACACAAATTTTTCTAACTCTTTACTCATTACATGTGTCTATTTGATTATACAGATATAAATTATTCTCTTTTACGTGTGCTTTTACTTTTTGATATAAATCAGGATTGCTAAACAAACTTCCAATCAATGAACAAAATAAAGTCTTAGAAAGAACCTCTGTAATGTTATTTGTATTAGTCGAGTAGCCTTCTTGATCAGCTTGTTGATAAGCAAAATCCTTTGGTTTCCAAGCAGTTATATTGTAATTTGTATCTCGCGGCCAACCCAAAATATACTGCTCATAGTACAAAATGACTTGCTTTCCTTCATAGTTATAAAGCTCAGTGGCCAATTCTTCATTCTTAACTGAAAAATTGGAAGTAAGTTTATCACCACTCCCCTCATCTATTGTGCCTTCCCAAGTAGGAATAAAACGGCCTTTCTTAGAAATTTTAGTTAAACTTCCCACTCTTTTTCCAGTAGAAACTGGAAAATTCCAAAGAATATATTTTGCCAAGGCCAATAAAGCGATAATAATAAACGGCAAAAGAATTTTTAATTTCCAAGATTTCATATTTCTTATCTCCCTTCCTATGAGCCCGCTACACTCATTTTTTCAAATCTTAACTTAGGTGCAAAAAATCCTCTTTGAGCATCGGATAACTGTTCATCACCTATAAGATGAATTTCTTTCATCATTTTATAAAAATTACCTGACACCGTAATGCCTTTAACAGGTGCTACTCTTTGTCCATCTCGACACAAGTATCCTGAGGCAGCAAAAGAAAACTCTCCTGAAATCGCATCAGCTCCAGAGTGTAATCCTTGGAGACTATGAATTTCAAGATATTCTCCACTCTCCAACTCATTGTTTGATAATGTTCCTGTAGAAATAACTCTCGTCGTTCCACGAACTCCCAAGCCTCCCTTTGGACTACGTGCAGCGTGAGCCGTAGTATCTAAGCCAAAATAATTGGCCGTGACTGAATTATGATAAAAACTCTTTAAAACTCCATCTTGGATTAAATGAAGATCTTTATGCTCTTGTCCTTCTGAGTCGAAATGATATTTAAAGAAAGCTTTTTGATATTTTGGGCTATCTTTTATCGTCAGCGCCGAGCTCATGACTTTCTGATTTAAATAATCCACATAGGGATTTGTTCCCTCCATTGCCGATTTGCCTGAATAGATCAGTGAAAAGCAATTTAAAATTTCAGAAAAAGCATCCGTGGTAAAAATAATATCATAGTTCCCTGTTGAAAGAGCTTTCGCGTCTAACCATTGAGCCGCATGATAAATACTTTTTTCAACACAAGATTCCAAATCAAGTTCTGAAAAGCTTCTTCCAATCGAGCTATGATAATACATACTACTTTGATTCTGAGCTTGTAGTAAAGCAGATGTATAACAACTCTGATAATACTCATTATGAAAACCAAATAAGCCCGAAGAACTCAGGTAATATGATGAAGCTTCATTTTCTGCATAGCCATTATAAGGAACAGACTGCACTCTTTTATCTTTCTTTTTAACTTCAGACTCTAGCCTAAGACAAAAATCAATTTTTTCCTCAATAGATACATCTTCCTTAGTAAACTCGCATGGCTCAATCATTTCACCTTTTGTCGCAAGAATATGTTCATACTCATTCTCTTCAGAGTTGAGTGCATTTTCGACAGCTGAAGATGCCGCTAAGTTTAAAGCATCTTTATCAAAACTTTCAGTATAAGAAATCCCAACCTTCGAATCTTTTATAACTCGAACACCTAATACCTCAGAACCAGAAACTTTATACTTATCAATATCACCATTTTGGGCGCTTAAAGAAAAACTTTCTCCCTTACTTAAAATGGCATCACATTCGTCAGCACCTGCTTTTTGAGTTATTTCTAACATATATTCTAAAACATCTTTTAACTCTTGTTTCATTAGGCTTTTCCTCCAACTAATATTTCATCCACCTTTACTGCAGGCTGACCAACTGTCACAGGAACACCACCACTAACAGAACCGCAAGTACCAGCAGCATAATCTAAGTTATCTGCAACCATACTTATATTTTTCATAATATCCCCCCCTTTTCCAATCAGGGTGGCCCCTTTTACAGCATCGGTAAGCTTTCCATTTTTTACTAAATAACCTTCTTGTACTGAAAAATTAAATTCACCTGTTCCTGGATTAACTGAGCCCCCTCCCATTGACTTGGCATAGAGACCGTCACCCATAGCAGCAAGAAGCTCATCAAGCTTATAATTCCCAGCTTCGATAAATGTATTTCTCATTCTTGATGCTGGAGCAAACTTATAAGACTCCCTTCTGGCAGAACCTGTTCTTGGGTGACCCGTTTTAATTTCACCCAAACGATCACAAAGAAAGTTTTCCAGAACTCCATTTTTAATTAATTGAGTTTTCTGAGTCTGCATACCTTCATCATCAACCGAAAGACTTCCCCATAAATGATCAAGAGTTCCATCGTCCACAGCACTCAGCGCTTCATTAGCAATCACTTCACCTTTTTTATCCCAAAACTCAGAGGCTTTCTTTTCAACAGATGTCGTTTCTAATGAATGTCCACAAGCTTCGTGAAAAATAACACCGCCAAATCCATTGTCTATAACAACTGGCATTTTTCCAGCGGGACAATGCTTAGCTTTTAAAACATTAACAGCTTGCTTGGCTGTATAGTCTGCCAACCAATCAACATCCAAACCTTTTACAAATTCATAACCCCCTCTTACTCCAGGGGCCCATGAACCAACAGCTTGCTCGCCAGCGTCCTTTGCAATAGCTGAAGTCGCTAGACGACAATAAGGTCGATAATCTTTGATATGCAATCCCTCACTATCAAAGACCTCAATATTTTGTTTTTTTAACAATAAAGATATATTGACTTGAGAAATGAAATCATTTTTTTGTCTGACTTGCTTATCTATTTCATGGAGTTTAGCAATTTTTTCGCTTAGCTCTACACTCTGATCATTAATAAAAGGCACCAAATGTGGGTAACGAGTTTTAAATTCCACATCCTTAATATGAGATGTTTCTACTTTATATTTTTGCGCCAAAACCTTTGTTAATTTTAGTAATTCATCCCTTTTATTAGAATTGGTGTATCCATATAATGCTTTATGTCCAAAAATCAAACGAATCCCAATTCCAAAATCAACACCAGTTTTGAGGTCTTTTAATTTAGACGTATTCATCATTAAAGATTCCACTTGAGTTTTTTCAACAAAAATATCACAAAAATCAGCCCCCAAACTTAAAGCTTCAAAAATAATATCATTGGCAATAGACTTTTCTAACACAGAGCAACTCCTTTGAGAGTAAGTAAAAAAACATTATGGCAAGCTGCTGTTCAGTTTTCAAGTAAATCTGATAATATACTTATATTGTTGTCTTAATCTATGCTATAAGTCACCAAAATTAGAGGATATAAAAATGAAGTACAAAAAAATTGGTGTTATGTGTGGTTCAAGTAATGCCTGTCCTAAAAAATATTTGGAACTAGCAAATACATTAGGTAAAAATTTGGCCGAATTTGGACATGATATTGTTTACGGTGGGGGCGCAAAAGGTCTCATGAGACAAGTTGCAGACGGTGCTATTTCTATGGGTGGAAACGTTATAGGATACATGCCACAATTTATGACTGATGTGGAGTGGCAACACCCCAACCTAAGCCAACTTTTTATCACAACAACAATGGCAGAAAGAAAACATCATATGATGCAAGCATCTGATGCAACTCTTTTTCTCCCTGGTGGTTGTGGTACCATGGAAGAGTTTTTTGAATGGCTTTCTGCCAAGCGACTCGGAATGTATACAGGTCCACTCATTATTTTTAATTTTGACCATTATTACGACCCTTTAATCGAGTTACTTAAGACAATGGAAAAAGAAAAGTTTCACAATCCAGAACACAATAACATGTGGTCTGAATGCACCAAAATTGATCAGTTAAAGAAAACGTTAGAAGATGCTCCTGAGTGGAGTGAAGACTCAATTCACTTTGCTTCGGTAAGAAATAAAACTTAAGAAGAAAAATATTGGTAATAAAAAAAGATTCCAATTAATAAAGAAGGTATTGCCCAGTATTGAACTTTTATAAAAAAGAACGAGCTTGAATTATCGATTTTCATTACCTGAGAAGTTAACTTGTCTATAACATCTCGCTTAGCATTTCGATTAATCTTAGTCCCCCACAGCCACAAAAAAATACTATAGGTAGTAAAGATAGAACCCAATCTCAAATTAATTTTTTCAGCGGAAATAGGAAGAAAAAAAGAGATCATAAAAAATAAAACTAAGAGCAATGGAACTAAAAAACCATATTTTTTCCAAATAATCACAAGAATCCTTTTTCCATTAAATGGAATAATCTCGAAAACCTTACTTAAGATTAACATTATTACAACTAGATAGGAATACATAATAACGAAACTCAAGCATATTTTTGTAACGAAGACTCAAAATAAACCGAAAAGTTCATTAGTATGAAAATATTTTATAGAATCTTTATTTACCTAATAGCAATTCTAATTGGGCTTTCCATTCCCGTTTTATTTGCCTATTTAGACTTATGGCAATTACAAATTGAGCCTAGTTATGAAAATATGCTCGATATGTTTCGCAGCCAAAATATCTATCAATTTAGCACTCTT
>LUMW01001184.1_pt1 | contig 15661 bp, 17 predicted proteins | sample 729761 | NCBI WGS metagenome assembly LUMW01 (sample SAMN03860302, study PRJNA289734) | marine metagenome | biome: seawater column; feature: ocean; material: water; isolation source: Red Sea water column Station 192 - depth 500m | place: Saudi Arabia: Red Sea | collected 2011-10-15 | depth 500 m
CGCGCCTTCGTGTGATCGTCATTGCGCCGCAGCGGAGAGGAGCGCGGGGTCGATCAGTTCGATCCCGCGCTTTCCGGTGCGTGCAATCGCTCCCTCGCGTTCGAGAGCGGTGATCTGTCGACTGACGGTCTCGATGGTGAGACCGAGGAAACTGGCCAGGTCGCCGCGCGACAAAGGCAGGTCGAATGTCCGCGCCGGGTGGCACGGCGAATCGCTGGCGGCGCGGGCGAATTCGATGAGGATCGCGGCAACCCGCGCCCGGGCCGAGGTCTTGCTTCCGATCGCCAGTAGAGCCCGGCTGGCATGGAGGTCTTCCTGCGCGCGGCGGAGCAGCGCACGCGACAGCGCCGGATAGCGCGCGATCGCCGAGTCCATGTCCGGCCCGGCGAACACGCACAACCGGCTATCGGCGAGAGCGATCACGTCATAGGCGGCGAAAGGCTGGAAGAACTCGCCGACAAATCCGGAAGGATGGACGAGGGCCAGGATATGTTCGCTTCCATCGGCATCGAGGCTCGCGATCTTGAGCGCGCCCGAAACCAGCGTGGCGCAGCTGGTTACTGGATCGCCCGCCGCGAACAGCGTCTGGCCGCGTGCGAGGGTGCGGGTATGCCCGGCCTCGGCCAGCGCCGCCCGCTCTTCGGGGGCGAGTACGGCGCATGCGGCGCGGTCGCGCACCGGACACGAGGCGCAGGCGAGGCTCATGCGTTCAGCGCACCCGCGCTCGTAGATCGGCGAGTGTCCGGTCTTCCTCCTGCACCAGCGCCAGCAGGGACTGGCGTGCGTCCGTAAGAGCGGGCGTGGTCGTCCCTTCGACGCTCGCCGCGATGTAGAGCAGGTCGACATCCGCGAGAGCGATTGCGGTTACGCTGCGGATCGAATCGAGATCGGTTAGCGCGACTTGCGCGGAGGCCCAGGCATCGCTGCCGACGCTCGCGCCATTGGCCGCCGAAGCGAGGCGCGATGCGCGCGGGGCTGCTTGCGTGAAACGCGCATGGGCGCTGCGGCCCTGTTCCAGCAAAGCGGCGAGGCGTTGATCGAGCGGGCCGTCGAGAGGCACTTCGACCGGCGGCACGTCGATGGGATCGCCCGGAATCGGCTCGTACCGCCCCTCCACCCGCTCGACATCGCGGATGGCCAGCGAGGGATATGCGCCATCGGGCGCGGTCTGGCACGCGGCGAGGGCGGGGAGGAGGACGATCGCGGCGATAAGGGCTGGACGCATGGTGCTGTCCTGATAGCACGGCGGCGGCCCGACGCCAGCGCGGAGCTATCGAGCAAGCGGTTCGGAAGATTCCGGCGTTGACTTCGCGAGCGGGTTACCTTAACGGCACCGTTCTTTCCGGGGCTGCTTTCGGCGGCCTGACGGGCGCGCCGCGCTTTTACTCGAATTCGTCGAGGGGGAACGCGGCAAAACAAACTGATTGAGAGATAAGCACCATGTTCGCAGTCGTGCGTACGGGCGGCAAGCAGTACCGGGTTGCCGCCGGAGACAAGATCGCGGTCGAGAAGCTGGCGGGCGATGCCGGCGACACGATCACGCTGGGCGACGTTCTGCTCGCCGGTGAAGGCGAAAAGATGGAAGATGCGGGCAAGGTTACCGTGTCGGCCGAGATCATCGCTCAGGCGAAGAGCGAGAAGGTCACCGTCTTCAAGAAGCGCCGCCGCCACAATTACCGCCGCAAGGCCGGTCATCGCCAGCAGATGACGCTGCTGCGCATCACTGCGGTTGGCGATTCGAAGGCCGAAAAGAAGGCCGCGTCGAAGAAGGAAGCTGCTCCCAAGGCTGACGATACGGCAGCGCCGAAGGCGAAGAAGGCCGCTCCGAAGAAGGATGCGGCGCCCGCCAAGTCCGGCACGCACGAAACCGAGACGGGCGCGAAGGCTCCCGCCAAGAAGGCAGCGCCCAAGAAGGCCGCCGCCAAGTCCGAAGACAAGAAGTAAGGATCGCTAACCATGGCACATAAAAAAGCAGGTGGTTCGTCCCGCAACGGTCGCGATTCGGCCGGCCGTCGTCTCGGCGTGAAGAAGTTCGGCAGCCAGGACGTGGTCGCCGGTAACATTATCGTGCGCCAGCGCGGCACCAAGTTCTACCCGGGCAGCAATGTCGGCATGGGCAAGGACCACACGCTGTTCGCGCTTACCGATGGAATCGTGCGATTCCACGCGGGCAAGCTCGGCCGCAAATACGTATCGGTCGACATGCAGGCGCAAGCCGCGGAATAACCGGACGGTTCGATAAGGGGATCGTCCATCGGGACGGTCCCAGCCGGGTTTACCACCGGCATTCGTAGAGGGAGATGGGACCAGCCCGATTTGTCGGGGAGGTTCCGCTCCCTTTTATCGTTTCTCCCTCTGCAACCGACACGGCGAAACTTTGTTTCGTCATCACGCAATCGTCACGCGGCCGGCCTAGGAGACCTGCACGTGGTTCGAAGGGGAGACAGACGATGTTCCATGTGACCGAAAGGCTGCTGTTGCGGCCTGCCTGGCCGGAAGATGCCGAAGCGATTTTCGGCGGTATCGCGGACGAAGGTGTGGTCCGTAATCTGGCGAGTGCGCCGTGGCCCTACAGCCGCGAAGATGCGCAGACCTTCGTCCTGCGCGCTCAGCGCGATTCGTATCCCCGTTTCCTCATCACCTCGCAGTCCCGGCTCGTCGGGTGCATCGGCATCGATCAGAATGGCGACTCGGGGCCAGGCGCTGCCGAACTCGGTTACTGGATAGCCCGCCCGTATTGGGGGCGCGGTTTCGCGACCGAGGCGACGCGCGCTGTGATCGAAATTGCCCGGCTGTTGGGGCACGCCCGCCTGTCCGCAGGCCATTTCGCGGACAATCCGGCATCGGGGCGCGTGCTGCGAAAGGCCGGGTTCAAGCCGACCGGCCAGATCGCAAAGCGCCATAGCTGCGGCAGAGGCGGTGCAGCCGATTGTGTGATGTTTGCGCTAGATCTTCAGGATGCACCGCAATTGCCGGTCGCCGCCTGAGCTCGGTGCCATAATGCGACAAAAAAGGCCCCGCGATGTCTCGCGGGGCCTTTTTTCGTTTTCGAGCGGAGCGCCTATTCGGCGGGCATCAGCGCGTCGGAAAATTCGCCGTCGTATTTTCCGATGAGCGCGCGATCGTCATGATCCCACGGGTGGAAGCCAGGCTTGAAATAGGACAGCCAGGGAAGGGCCAAGCGGCGGATGACGCCGGGCGTGACCGCAAGGTACTTGAACAGGCCCCACCGCGCCTTCCAGCCAGTGATACCGTCCTGTTCGAGCAGCATCAGCGTGTCGATCCAGCGATTCTTGAGGAAGCGTCCGGTGACGATCAGCATGACGAGGTTGCGGACCCGCCAGCGGCGCCAGGCGCTCCAATCGCGAGTCGCGTGGTTCCAGGTGTCGTAGGCGACGCCCTTGTGCTCGATCTCCTCGACCGCATGCCAGCGCCACATGGCGGCGACTTCCGGATCGGAGATCTCGAAATGCTTTGGGTTCTGGAGAAATTCCGCCGCGATCATGGCGGTGAAATGTTCGAGCGCCATGGTGACGGCCAGATTGGCGATCGCCGGACGGCCCTTGGTGAGGGCGAGCAATTCCTCGACGCGCTTGTCGATCGCCTTGATGTCGTAGCCATGGTCTTCGGCGAGGCGATTGAAGGCAATGTGTTCGCGCGTGTGATTGATTTCCTGCCTTACGAAAGCGCGGATTTCAGCCGTTAGCTTGGGGTCGGCGCCGTCGCCACCCTGGGGGCGGTGCGCCTTCACCGCTTCGATGAAAAAGGCCTCGCCGCGCGGAAAGGTGGCGGACAGCGCGTTGTGCCAGGCAGTGCCGAACGGTTCGCCCGCCCACCAGCGCTTGGGCGTGGCGTCGCGATTGAAGCGCTCGTCGCGCACGGTGATGGTCAGATCGGCGGGCGTCGGCGCGCCGATCGGCTTGGCGGTCTCGAAACCAGTCTGTGCGTTCATGGATAAAGGTCCGGTATACGTTACTGACAGAGATGTAAGTAAGGCTTACTGACAAGAGTGTCAATAAGGTCCAATGCTTCTCGCAAGAATTTAGAGCGAGAGGCTGAACCGCGTATTTTTCCGATGCGGCTTGCCGCGCGGGTCTGGGCGATCTAGGTTTTTCCGCACCATAAAGTTTCCCCATAAAGTTTCTCAGCCGAACAGGTTTCCCTTCCGTCGCAATGGCCACCCGTAAGCGTCTCAGCCCCGAAGAATCGCGCCTCGCCGCTCTCGAAGCGGCGCGGGGACTGCTGATCGAGACCGGGCCGCAATCGGTCACGCTGAAGGCCGTGGCGGGGCGTATCGACCGCACGCATGCCAATCTGCTGCACCATTTCGGGTCGGCGGCGGGCCTTCAGAAGGCATTGGCCGGTCATCTGGCTGCGACCGTGTGCGATGCCATCGCCGATGCGGTGCGCGCCACGCGTGCCGGCCTCGGCACCCCGCGCGAAGTTGTCGATCTGGCATTCGATGCCTTCGACAAGGAAGGGGCGGGGCAACTCGCCAGCTGGATGATCCTGACCGGGAACGAGGATGCGCTGGCACCGATCGTGGAGACGATCCACGAATTGATCGACGAGATCGCGCCCGGCGAATGCACCGGTCCAGAAGGGCTGTCGCGCCTGCACGAAGCGACGCTGGCACTGGTGCTGATGGCTATGGGCGATGCGCTGATCGGTAGCGCGCTGACGCGGTCGCTTGGCCTGCCAGACACTGCCGCGCGCGACCGGGCGGAGCGGATGCTGGTCAATTCGATCGCCACGATCGGCGTCGATCTCCCGCCGGGCTAGTTCGCCGGTTCCAGGCTCATCCAGGGCGGCGCGAACGCGGGATCGATATCCGCCACGCGCAGATGATCGACTGCGAGGCCCAGTTCGGGATACGCAGCCTTGCGGCGCTTTTCTTCCGATCGGTCGAGCTGAACGACGACCAGGCGACGATTGACCTTTTGGCGCCAATTCATCCGCGCGGTATTTTCCTGCCCGATATAGCAGCCCTTGGAAAAGCTGACGCCGTTGAGATCGACCGCATTGGTTTCGAGCCACAATATGTCGCCCAATTCGGCCCGCCCCTCGGGCACGCCCAGATGCAGGCGATGCGCGCGCCAGGCGGCATCGGCGCCTTCCCGCTCGTCGGAAGTCTGCTCTTCTTCGGCAGGCGCGAGCCAGCGCTGGCCCAGCTCGCCCAGCCGCGGATCGGCCACTCCTCCATCGCCTTGATGAGCGTGCCAATGGACGGCCACCGTCGGATCAACCGCGATCGCTATCTTACGACGCAGGCGGTAGAGCGAGAGGCGCTTGACCAATTCCTCCGCCAGATCCGCTTCGCACTCGATCAGCAATTCCCTGTCGCCCGAAGGCCAAACGAGAAAATCGAACAGCGCCTTGCCCTGCGCGCTCAAGAGCCCTGCATAGATCGGAAGCGGCTGGTTAAGATCGTTGGTGACGAGGCCCTGGAGAAAGCCTTTGACATCTTCCTCTTCGCTTTCGGGCGTCAGGCGCACGATTGCGCGGTCGAACAGGCGGGTCGGGGCTGGGGCATGCGGCATGGGTGACAGATAGGGACGGAGAGACCATGCGCGCAGTGGTGCCGCACACGGCCCGCCAGTTTGCCCGCGCGATCGTGATGCCCAATCTGTCGCCCCCGGTGACGACCACTTCCATGGCTGCGGCCTATCGCGACCGGATCGTGGCCGCCGTGCCCGCAGGTGTTGCGTTCACGCCTTTGATGACCGCCTATCTCACCGACGATACCGATCCCGACGATCTGGCCCAGGGTTTCGAATCGGGCGTGCTGACGGCGGCGAAGCTCTATCCGGCGGGCGCCACCACCAATTCGGCGAGCGGCGTGACCGACATTCGCAAGATCGACCGCGTGCTCGAACGCATGGCCGAAATCGGCATGCCGCTCTGCGTCCATGGCGAGGTGACGAGCGCGGATATCGACATTTTCGACCGCGAGGCCGTTTTTATCGAACGCGTGCTGGCGCCGCTGATCGAGCGCCTGCCCGAACTGCGCGTGATCTTCGAACACATCACGACGCGCCAGGCGGTCGATTTCGTGGATTCGGCCGGTGAGAACGTCGCCGCCACGATTACGCCGCAGCATCTCCACATCAATCGCAACGCCATTCTGGTGGGAGGCATCAGGCCGCACATGTACTGCCTCCCCGTCGCCAAGCGCGAGGAGCACCGGCTGGGCCTGCGCAAGGCCGCGACATCGGGCTCCGCCAAATACTTTCTCGGTACCGACAGCGCACCGCACCATCGCCATGCGAAGGAAAGCGATTGCGGTTGTGCGGGCATCTTCAACGCGCCCTTTGCGCTCGAAAGCTATCTCACGGTGTTCGAGGAGGAGGGCGCGATCGACCGCTTCGAAGCCTTCGCCTCGCTGAACGGCCCGCGCTTTTATCGCCTGCCCGTAAACGAAGACGAAGTGACGCTGGAGCGCGCGGACATTCCCGTGCCCGATGAAGTCGATGGCGGCGATGCGCGCGTGGTCCCGTTCCATGCCGGGGAAAGGCTCGGCTGGCGGCTGCGAGCCTGATCGTCAGCCGGCAGGAGCGACGACGCGCGCCGCGCGGGCCTTGGCGACGAGATCCCAGGCGAAGATGATCACCGCCGCCCAGATAAAGCCGAAGCATGCGATCTGGACGGGCTTCAGCGGCTCTTCGAAGACGGTCAGGCCGAGCACGAAGACGATGCTGGGGGCCAGGAACTGGATGAAACCCAGTGTCGAATAGGGCATTCGCCGGGCCGCCACGGCGAACATCAGCAACGGTACAGCGGTCACCAGCCCGCCGAGCGCGATTGCGAAGCTGAGGCCCGGATCGATGGCGAAGGACGATCCGTACCTGGCGGCATACCACCAGGTAACCGCAGCGGAGGGCAGCATGAGCAGCGCCGATTCGATGGTCAGCCCGGGCAGGGCCCCCACCGGAACACGCTTTCTGACCAGCCCGTAGGTTCCGAATGAGCAGGCCAGCGTCAGGCTGATCCACAGCGTGGTTAGCGCGCCGGCGGCAAGCAGCGACACGCCCACTGTCGCCAGTCCGACCGCGCTCCACTGCAAGCGGGTCAGCCGCTCGCCCAGAACGAGCGTGCCGAGCAGGACATTGAAGAGCGGATTGATGTAATAGCCAAGGCTGGCCGCATAGACATTGCCGCGCTGAATCGCCCAGACATAGACGCCCCAGTTTATCGCGATCAGAACCGAGCTCAGCAGCAGCCAGCGCAGGACTTTCCAGTCGGAAAGCGCGGCCCGCACCTGCGGCCATTGGCGGCGCACCAGCACGATCACTGCGCAGATCGGTACCGTCCAAATGATCCGCCAGGCCACGAATTCGAAAGGCGGAACCGCGCTGACGAGGATCAGATAGAGCGGAAAGAAACCCCATATCGTATAGGCGCCGAGTGCCGATGGCAGGCCCGATTTCGCGTCGGTCTGTTCGGGATCGGGATCGGGATCGGCCATTTCGGCGCGCTAGGGCCGGGGTATGACGGCGGCAAGCGCTCATTTCGTCGCCGGATGAAAGTCGTTTCGCCGCAAATCCGGAATCTGTCGTCTCGGTTGCGATCCGTTCAGTTTCGAACGCTTATAGCTGAACATCAGAGGCGGACGAGCCCCGCGCCGCTCTCGCGAAATGAGGAAGGAATACCGACATGACCCTATCGCTCAAGACCGCCGGTCTCGCTCTTGCCGCCACGGGCCTCGCTCTGTCCGGCCCGGCTTCTGCCGCTCCGGCCTACCACACGGCCACCCCTTCGGCGCAGACTTCGGTATTCGGCGAAACCGCGTTCAATCACGGGCGCGACAAATATCGCGATCGCCGTGATTATCGCAATTACGGGCAGCGTTACGACCGCAATTACGCAGAGCCGGTCTATCGCGACACGCAGGTCTGGCGCGGGAATGACGGCCGTTATTACTGCAAGAAAGAAAATGGCACGACCGGGCTGCTGATCGGCGCAGGCGTCGGCGGACTGATCGGACACGAAGTCGCCGGACGCAATGGCGATCGGACGCTTGGCGCGATTCTCGGCGCAGCGGGCGGGGCCCTGCTGGGCCGCGCGATCGACCGATCGAGCACCAAGTGCCGCTAAAGTAGAAACGAACTTCGACCGTGCCCACCCACGGTCGTAGCGCGGACCCTAGGGGACCGTGGAAGGCGTCGCTCGTCCCATGATCGGGGTGGGCGGCGTCTTCGATTCCGTGCCGTAAGATTCAGGCGATCGGCTGTCCCGCGATGGCGCATGCGCCGGCCGCTGCTCTTGATCTTAACGCTTGCGTGCTTACGGCTCCGGAAAATCCTGTCGGAGATTGTCCCATGCGCTTCACCCCTGTCGCTCTTACCATCGCTCTGCCGTTCGTGCTTCTGTCGGCTTGCAGCAACGAACCCGACGCGCAAACTGCGGATGGCGCGAGCGATCCGGCGAGCGAGCAGGCGCTCAATGGCGATCTGATGACCGATCCGGATATGGCCGCCAATAATGAGGGCGATGCGGCGCTCTCGGGTTCGGGCGACGGTTCGGTGCCGACGATCAACACCTCACCCGAGGCGATCGCGGCGGCCCGCAGCCGCGCAGCCGAACTGGTCGGCGGCACGAACGCGCTGCGCCCGGCTCCGGCCCCGCGCGATCTCGGCACCCAGGCCACCGTCACCAAGGCGATGCAGAAGGCTGCGCAGGCAGCAGTCAGCCCGGGCGGCGGGAATTGCGCCGAACAGGTCGAATATTCGACTGCCTGGGCCGCCAAGCTTCCCGGCACCTTCCCGGTCTATCCACGCGGCAACACCAAGGAAGCGGCAGGAACGGACGAAGGCGCATGTGCGCTGCGCGTCGTCAGCTTCCGCTCGCCCGTCCCGCTCGACGAGGTGCTGGCGTTCTATAACACCCGCGCGCTCGCCAACGGCTATTCGGCGGAGCATGTGAAGGCGGCCGGTGACAATATCCTGAGCGGCACCAAGGGCGAAGCGGCTTATGTCGTCTACGGTCGGCGCCTGCCTTCGGGCGTGACCGAAATCGACCTCGTCACCAGCAATCCCTGATCACGCGTCGCTGAGACCCACTCCGATGCTCGCGCGCGGCTGCTCCATTTCGGTGCTGCAGACCGGATAGGCGCAGTAATCCGCGGCATAATAGGCGGCCGGGCGGTGATTGCCGGACAGGCCCACGCCGCCGAAGGGCGCGGCGGAGGATGCGCCGTTGGTGGGGCGGTTCCAATTGAGGATCCCCGCGCGCGCATTGTCCCAGAACCGCTCGAAATCCTCCGGTCCGCCACCCAGAAGCGAGGCGGACAGGCCGTAACGGGTGTTGTTCGCTTCCGCGATCGCGGCGTCGAAATCGGGCACCCGGATCACCTGCAGCAGCGGGCCGAACAGCTCGATATCGGGGCGCTCGTGCATCTCGGTCGTGTCGATAATGGCGGGCGTGAGGAAGGGCCGGTCTTCCTGCGGGCGCTTCATATGCAGGATCGGCTGTCCGCCCCGGCTCATGAGAGCCAGAAAGCTTTCATGCAGCAGATCGGCTGTCTGATTGTCGATCACGCATCCCATGAAAGGCTGGGGATCGGCGAAGGGCTCGTCCACGATCAGCCGCTCGGTCAGTTCCTTGAGCTTGGGCAGGATGCGGTCGTAAACGGAATCGAGGACGATCAAGCGCCGCGCCGCCGTGCATCGCTGGCCCGCCGTGGTGAAGGCGGACTGGATGATGAGCGCCGCCGCATCGTCGATCTTTGGCGTGTCGAGCATGACGATGGGGTTGTTGCCGCCCATTTCGAGCGCCACGATCTTGTTCGGTTCGGTGGCGAGCTTGCGATTGATCGCGATGCCTGCGCGCGCCGATCCGGTGAACAGCACTCCATCGACAAGCCAGTGCCCCACCAGCGCCTTGCCTTCGTCCGGCCCGCCGACCAGAAGCTGCACCACTCCTTCGGGTACCTTCGCGGCGTGGAAGCATTTTACCAGGAATTCCGCCGTCGCAGGCGTTTTCTCGCTGGGTTTGAAGATCACCGTGTTCCCGGCGATCAGCGCCGGAACGATATGGCCATTGGGCAGATGGGCGGGGAAATTATACGGCCCCAACACGGCCATTACGCCATGCGGCTTGTGCCGCACCGCCGCCGTACCGGACAGCGCGCTGTTGAGCTTCTTCTGCCCGGTGCGTTCGGCATAGGCGGAAATAGAGATCTCCACTTTGCCGATGACCGCTTCGACTTCGGTGCGCGCTTCCCACATCGGCTTGCCGGGTTCGCGCGCGATCACTTCGGCGAAAGGTTCGGCCTGACGGCGGACTTCGTTGGCGAAGCGGCGCATCAGCTCCATCCGGTTAGCAACGGGAAGGCGCGACCATTCGGCAAGGGCGGCCCGCGCTCGTTCGATCGCGGCATCCGGATCGCCGATTCCGCCGCGCCACAATTCCCGTCCGGTCGCGGGTTCGAAGGAAACTAGTTCGGAGCTGCTCACGGTCTCAGGGAACCTCATGGATCGGGGTCGGTTGCTCGGTTGCAACGTCGGTTAGGTGCAATCGTGTCCGATTGCGGAAATTTTGCTGGCGTTGCAGATCAGGCGGCTGCGCGCCGCGCAAGCATGTGGTCCGTATCGCTCGCGACGTCAAATCGGTTCGAACGGCGGGGAGGAGGAGAGCGCAGCGACAATACTTCGTGCGACGGTACGAGAGCGTACCGATCGTTTCGACGCCTATCCATTTTCAGCACTTTCCAGATCATTTCCATCGAATTGGTTCGAGATCGCGGCTCGCGCAATTTCGTTACCGGTTTCGAGGTAACCAAGGGGAAAACTCATGCGTTTCCAATTCAGCAAGACGACCGGCCTTTCATTCGGCGCATCGCTCATGGCGATTGCCGCCGTGGGGATCATGCCTTCAACCGCCTCTGCCCAAAGCAATCCCGATGCGGAATGCGTGCTGACGGAGGATCAGGCCAACCCGACCTTGGCCGGCGCGAACGCGACCGGTGACGATGCGCTGGCCTGCGGCGGCGATGCGACTGCAAGAGGTGACGGAGCAACTGCTGTGGGGTCGGGTGCTGTGGCGATCGATACCGATACCAGCGCTTTCGGAAACCAGGCCAATGCTACAGGCTTAGGGGCGACTGCTTATGGTGCTTCGTCCAATGCGGTCGGTGAGAACGCACATGCTATTGGGTATTCGTCCCAAGCTACGCAACGCAATGCGACTGCTGTCGGTGCATTTTCCAGCGCGACTGGGGTAAGTTCGTTTTCGGCCGGGGTAAAATGCGCACGCTTTGGGTTATGCGGCGCAGGCGTCGGAACGCAATTCTACCGCCGTCGGTGCATTTTCCCGGGCGACTGGGGTAAGTTCGTTTTCGGCCGGGGTAAGCTCTCAGGCCACCGGCCTCGGCTCGGTCGCTTTGGGTAATGCGTCTGCAGCGCTTGCGGAAAACGCGCACGCCTTGGGTTATGCCTCGCAAGCTTCCGGAGTTGACGCACTGGCGGTCGGTGCCTTTTCACGCGCTACCGCACAAAGCACTTCGGCAGTAGGTGGACAAGCGGTCGCCAACCAGGCTGGCGCCTCGGCATTCGGCTGGCAGGCTATGGCGACTGCCGAGCGTGCGCAGGCTTTCGGTCATCTGGCGACCGCGCAGGGCGTGCGTTCGCTAGCCGTGGGTGAGAATGCAGACGCGCAGACCGACAATTCCACTGCGATCGGTAACGAGGCGATCGCCAACGGTATCGACGCGCTGGCGCTTGGCGATACCGCGTTGGCGCAGGGCAATTCGACGACGGCGGTCGGCGGCGAGTCGGTTGCGACCACGCCCGGCTCGACCGCCCTGGGCTGGCAGGCCCGTGCCACCGGCGCGATGGCCACTGCCGTCGGCCATCAGACTACCGCATCGGGCGCACAGAGCTTTGCCGGGGCGGAAGATGCCGTCGCGTCGGGTTCCAACGCGGTTGCGATCGGTAACACTGCGCAGGCAACCGGCGGCGATTCGATCGCGATCGGCGGCAATCGCGATGGCGCTAACGGCCGTGCAACTGTCGCCACTGGCCCGTCGACGACGGTGGTCGGCGGTCAGGCGCTTGCCAATGGGGCGGGCGCAACCGCCTATGGCTGGCGTTCGGAAGCGACCGCCGAGCGGGCCACCGCTCTTGGCCATCTTGCCGTGGCGAGCGGCGTGCGCTCTGTCTCGGTCGGTGAAGCGGCAACGGCGACCGGCAGCGGTGCGATTGCCATGGGCAACCAGTCGGTCGCTTCGGGAGCGAACTCGGTCGCGATCGGCAATGGCGCGCGCGCTGTGAATGACGGTCAGGTGGTCATCGCCGGACTGGACACCAGCACGGCGAGCCAGACGGGAACGGTCTTTGCGGTGACGACGGACAGCAACGGGACGCTGGGCCGTTCGGCTCTCGCCACGACGGCTTCGGTGGCAGCCGCGAATGCGTCGATCGCAGCGAATACTGCGTCGATCGGTGCAAATTCGGCGGCGATCACGACGGCGAACGCCAACATCGCTTCGCTGCAGACGCTGACCTCCAACCAGACTGCGCAGATCAATACGCTGTTCGGCCAGACTGCCGAGCTGCGCGACGCGGTCGATCGGGCGAACGAAGGTGTCGCGATGGCGCTGGCGATGGAATCGCCGATGCTTCCGGCTGGGACCAATTTCGGCCTGTCGGGCGGCGTCGGTTATTATGACGATCAGGCTGCCGGTACGCTGGCGGTTTCGGCTCGCGTCGGGACCAACATGTCGGTGGGTGCAGGCCTCGGCGTCGGCTTCGACAGCGGCGAAGTCGGTGCACGCGGCGGCTTCCAGATCGCCTGGTAAGCGGCTACACCCGGTCCATGTTCAGGATCGCAAACATCAGGAAAATGCCGGGGCGTCCTGCCCCGGCATTTTTCGTCGCACTGGCAGCGGCGCTTGCCTCTTCCGTGCCCGCTTCCGCACAGCAGGCCGCGCCCCAGTCCAGCGTTCAGCCGCCGCCATCGGTTCGGCCGACCCCGGGGCAACTCGAACTGTCCAAGCTGATTTGGTCCACCGTCGCGGCGGTCGATCATGCCAACAGGTCGGGCAATTACTCGGTGCTGCGGGATATCTCGGCGCAAGGGTTCCAGATCAACAACACGCCTGCGCAATTGGGCCAGATCTTCGCGGGCCTGCGCGAGCTTCAGATCGATCTTTCCAACGCGTTGCTGGTCCCGCCGACCTATACGGTGGCGCCGCAATTGGTCCAGGAAGACGTCTTCCGCGTGCAGGGCGTGTTCCAGATGCGCCCGATCTCGATCGGGTTCGACCTGTATTATCAGTGGGAACAGGGCCGCTGGAAACTGGTCGGCATCGACCTCCAGCCGCTTCAGATGACGAGCCAGGCGCCTTCGCGCTAAATCGTGATTGCTACTGGCCGGCAGGCTGCGGAGCGTCGCCGTGCGCGGCGCCCACGCGGCGGATGGCGGCGATTTTTTCGGCCAGAGGCTGCCAATCGTCCGTCTCGTCGATGGCGGCCCAGATACGCTCGACCTCCTCGATTACCATCGTTTCGGGTTCTTCGTTCCAATACGGATGTGCGCTGTCCGTAGGCGAATGGCCCGAAAATGCCTCGGCTAGGCTTGCCTCCGCGTTCCGCCCGCCCCGGTGCCGGTGGAAGAAAGCGTCAGGGCTTTCGCCGCTGTCCCGCGTCGCCCGCTCGCATGCGCCCACAAGCGCCGCATCCGCCTCCGGCCCACGGCTCGCGACACCGAGCCGCCAGCACCAGCGCCGCCCGACCGCTTCCATATAGAGCGAACCGAACCGCTCCAGCGCGGCGATCAGGGGCGGAGCATCGCAAACGAGGCGCAACGCCACTGCAAGCTGTCCGCAATTCCAGTGCAACGCTTCGGGCTGGCGACCGAAGGCGTAAAGCCCCGCATGGTCGAAATACGCCGCGGTGAAGCCGGAATCCCAGCGGGGCAGAAACCGCCACGGGCCGTAATCGAAACTCTCGCCCGAAATGTTCATGTTGTCGGTGTTGAGGACGCCGTGGACGAAGCCCGCCACCATGTAACTCGCCGCCAGATCGGCCATGCGTTCGACCACCAGGTGCATCAAACGCGCGGCAGGCTGGTCGCGGTCGGGGGCGTCATCGGGGGGCGGAGGGCCGGGGAATTGCGCCAGGCAATAGTCGATCAGCTCAACCATATGATCGCGTTCCTCCAAGGCCAGCAGGCGCTGGAAGGTGCCGATGCGGATATGTCCGTGGCTGAGCCGCGTCAGCACGGCGGAGCGGGTGGGCGAGGGCTCGTCGCCGCGTTCGAGCTGCTCGCCGGTTTCGATCACCGAAAAGGTCTTCGACGTATTCACGCCGAGTGCTTCGATCATTTCGGTCGCCAGCATCTCGCGCACCGCACCTTTCAGTGTCAGCCGCCCATCGCCCCGTCGGCTCCACGGCGTGGTGCCCGATCCCTTGGTGCCGAGATCCATCAGGCGACCGGAGTCGTCCCGCATCTGGGCGAAGAGAAAACCGCGCCCATCGCCGATCTCGGGATTGTAGACCCGGAATTGATGCCCGTGATAGCGCAGCGCGAGCGGGTGGGGGAGATTGCCGGGCAAGGGATCGAACCGCCCGAAATGGCGCACCCAGTCGGTATCGCTCAAATCCGCCAGCCCGACGGTTTGCGCCGCGCGATCGTTGCGCCAGCGCAGTACGGTTTCGGGGAAGTCTGCGGCCTCCACCGGATCGCCGATCCAGTCGGCCAGCGCGGCGATGGGGTTGTCGGGACGATAGGAGGCGGCTTGCGCAGGGTCGTTCATCCAGCGATAGTGGGGGTGAGACCGATACGGCACAAGGCCGCCCGCCGAAACCGCGGGTCCGACCGTTCCGTATGACCGACACAGCCAGTGAAGAGCGACAGCGCGCCGATAATGGACAAGCCCTATACCGACCGGACCTGGCAAAGCGCCGACGGCCTCACCCTGCATTACCGTGACTATCCGGCCAGCGAAGGCGCCGATCCCGCGCGCCCGCCGATAATCTGCCTCCACGGCCTCACCCGCAATGCGCGCGATTTCGCCGATCTGGCGGAGCATCTGGCGAGCGGATGGCGCGTGCTGGTGCCCGAAATGCGCGGGCGGGGCGATAGCGATTATGCGCCCGACCCGGCGAGCTATGCCGTCCCCACCTATGTCGGCGATGTCGTCGCGCTGCTGGAAGATCAGGGGATCGAGCGGTTCGTTTCGATCGGAACGTCGATGGGCGGGATCATCACGATGATTCTGGCCGCCACTCGCCACCAGACGATTGCGGGTGCGGTGCTGAACGATATCGGCCCCGAATTGCGGACCGAGGGGCTGGACGCGATCAAGTCCTATGTCGGGCAGGGGCGCAGCTTTCCCACCTGGATGCATGCCGCGCGCGCGCTGGAGGAAACGCATGGCGCCGCCTTCCCGCGCTTCGATACCGAGGACTGGATCAGGATGGCCAAGCGCACGCTGGTGCTGTGCAACAATGGCCGCATTTCCTACGATTACGACATGAAGATCGCGGAGCCGATCCTGGCCGCCGACGAGAACGCCGTGCCGCCCGATATGTGGCCCGCCTATGAAGCGCTGGAAGGAAGGCCCGTGCTGCTGGTGCGGGGCGAAATTTCCTCGCTGTTCGGGGCCGATACGCTGGCAGAGATGCAGCGCCGCATCCCCGAAGCGAAGGCGGTGACGATC
>LUMW01000840.1_pt1 | contig 15633 bp, 18 predicted proteins | sample 729761 | NCBI WGS metagenome assembly LUMW01 (sample SAMN03860302, study PRJNA289734) | marine metagenome | biome: seawater column; feature: ocean; material: water; isolation source: Red Sea water column Station 192 - depth 500m | place: Saudi Arabia: Red Sea | collected 2011-10-15 | depth 500 m
GTCTCATTGGCTGCATTAACCACGACCGACACGTCGAGTGTCGTGATGTCAGCGACTATCACGTCGATCAACGATACATCCTCGTGGGAAACATCAAGACCTATGTCAAATCGCTATCAGTCAGACAAATGTAACACTCACGTGGGCAGATCGATGCGTATCACCATGGGTTCGAGTTCGGTCAGGGCTCGCCTATACACCCGACGTTTGAATGATACGATCTGTTTCAGAGGCTGCCAGTAATCAACCCACCGCCATTCGTCAAACTCGGGACACTCGGCATGATCAAGGCAGACTTGATTATCATCGGCCAGCATATGCAGCAGATACCACATTTGCTTCTGACCTCGAAATGGCACTCTTTGAGAGCGAATGTAGGTCCGGGGTACATCATAGCGCAGCCATTTTTGTGTGTGTCCAATTACCTCGACATGCTCGGGCAATAAACCGACCTCTTCGTAGAGTTCGCGGTAGACGGCATCCAGTACTGATTCTCCCCTTTCGACACCACCTTGCGGAAACTGCCAGCCGTCATGGCGACTGCGCCGGGCCCAAAGCACCTGACCCCCACCATTACACAAAATGATCCCGACGTTAGGTCGATAACCATCTCTGTCAATAGATTGATCGTCTGTCCGTTTCATCGAGTGTGTACCCAAAGATGATTATTGTTTCATGTTCGGTGTTTCCAGACAACGTGATCAGATTCCGTGCAAGCCACCTTAAATAAAGTGCATCGCACCGTAGTCACTGCGCTGCAGGCAAAATAGTGTTGATCCTCGTTAAAACTGAGCAACCCAGCAGATAAACTTTACCACTTCAGGTAATTATGCATCCCTGTACAAGTCATCGTAGCGAGCCTTGAACATCACCTCGAGTTCATCGATCACCTCAACGGCAGCCTGCTGACCCATAACATGACGGGTCATAAGTGTAGTAGCTGCAGAAAAAACATTATCGCTGTCGAGCATCGGATAGGTTTTCGCTAATCGCCGTATCGCCGCGATGACACTTTCTTCCGCTGGTCTTGGCACTTGTAGAGGTTGCTCGGAAGCTGGTGTGGCCGCAACTGGATGTCGCTGCGATAAAAAATCAGCAAAATCGATAAGTGTGCTTCGGGCCGTCGGTGTCATTTGACGAAAAGCCTTCAGCAGTGACTGTTCGACATCATCGCTCATAATTGTCAGGCAAGTGGTTGATCTGGTATTGAGATTCAGGCCACATCAACCGCTATTGGCAGCTTGTCCATCCCTGAGACCAACCGTATCACATTGGTCTTTTGCAAAAATGAGAAATTCCTCCATTGCCCGAAGTCGAAATTTCTGTTTCTGGTAAACGATTGTAAACGGCCGTTTGAGCGAAGGAGTCAAACTGGTTTGTTCGAGCAGACCCAGGCTGAGTTCCTTATCCAGCGTTGCGATCGACAAAATGGAAATTCCCAGACCTGCTGCGACGGCACTCTTGATTGACTCAGAACTGCCAAACTCCATCGCCAGGATCATATCTGAAAATGATAATTTGTTTTTAGTCAGGTACTCGGAGATGACCTGCCGGGTGCCGGATCCCTCCTCACGACTGATAAACGGGTACTGCATGATTTCGTCAGGCCTGACGGAGTCTAGTCCGGCCAACGGGTGATCCGGCGGTGTTACCAGTAGCAGTTCATCCTGCCAGCAGACTTCAGTGACCAGGTTCTTGTTGTTGATCGGACCCTCAACAATACCAATATCAATTTCGTTGTTTTCCACCATGTGGATAACACCGAGAGTATTAGTAACATACAGGCGCATCGTCACCTCAGGAAATTTCGCCTGATAGTCTCCGAGAACGCGTGGTATCACATATTGCCCAATAGTCGTGCTTGCACCAATTACCAAAGGTCCTAAAACATCACCCGTGAGTTTTCGTATCTCGTTGTCCATTTCACCGTACTGCGCGATGATCCGGTCGGCATGTGACTTTACAAGCTCGCCCGCCACAGTCAGCGTGATCCGATTGTGTGTTCGATCAAAAAGGCGGGTGTTGAAGTATTCTTCCAGCTGACGGATCTGGAATGTCACTGCCGGCTGAGTCATATGCAGCACGTCGGCCGCCTTGGTAAAACTCAACAGCCTGGCTACTGTCGAAAATACCTGCAGTCTTCTGTCAGCCATAACAAAAATGTATTGCTAACATCAGGCGACTGCCTGCCGCGTGCCTTCGTCCAGCACAAACTGGCGGAATGCCTGGGCTGTTGGGGAAAGTCGTTTACCGCGCCGGTGCCCAACATACCAACGGCGCATAATCGGCATTCCCCTAATATCCAGACGACTCAGTCGCTCGAGTGCAAGTTCCAGTTCAACGGTGTGTACAGAGACGATCGCCAACCCCAGGCCGGCTTCGACACTCTGTTTGATAGTTTCATTACCTGTCATTTCGATGGTTGCACTGGGGGCAAAAGATTTTTGATCGAAAAAACGTTCCATCGCGATACGGGTTCCAGATCCCGACTCGCGCACAACAAATGTTTCTTTAGTTAACTCTTTCAAGCCTATCGAACGATGCTTGGACAATGAATGATCGGGTCGCGCAATCATAATCAGAGGGTTGTCCATAAAATCGGCCGCATCGAGATCCAGGCCTTTAGGCGGTTTACCCATCAGGACGATATCGGGTTGATTGTCTTCAAGTTTTTGTAACAAGGCTTCCCTGTTGGTCACATCGAGTGTAATTTGGACACTGGGGTGCAAACGGGTAAAACTGGCAAGCAGTCGTGTGGCGAAATAGTTCACGGTAGAAGCAACAGCGATGTGCAGCCGGCCTGAATCCACGCCTTTCAGTTCATCCATTTCTTCCCGCGCCGTACCCAGGTGGCGCATGATAGTCTGGGCATGGCGCAGCATGGTTTCACCGGCTTGAGTCATAAATACGCGCTTACCCAACTGCTCAAACAACGACAATCCGACGGAACTTTCCAGCTGTTTAATCTGCATTGAAACTGCCGGCTGGGTGAGGTGGAGCTCTTCAGCTGCACGCGTATAACTCAGCTGGCGGGCGACCGCTTCGAAGACCTGCAATTGGCGAATGGTAATGTGCATACCGGACCTTTTGGGCACAGGACCAAGACCAAGATCCCAGTCACTGGAATAAGTATAACTTATTTATACGTCAGTTCAGTCGCAAAAATACTGATGCAAATATAGACCCAGGGTCAGGTTCGCTTAACGCTGATTCTTAAGCTTTCAGCGAGTTTTTCGTCTTTTTTCAGTAACAACCCGCGTCGAAGCGAGCCGTTGGCTCGCCACTGTCCAGCACGGACCGAACAGTGGCAGAGGCACCCTTCAAACTGTTTTCCACACCCAGGTGTAATAGACACACCGCCGCACCATAAATCAGGCTGTCACACATCGGCCCCGGTGTGCCGGCCAGTGCCAAACGTCCGGCCTGAGCTGTGGCCAGTGCTCTGCGATAATTTTCGTCTTCGTCCGGCAGTTCGCTCTGTGCGCTCGCTGGCGACAAACCATCAGGCAGCGGTACTGCGCGAGTCTGAGAATTAATGCCGGCAAGCGCGGGATCAAGCCGAATTTCTTCATTGTCACGATCAGCTGTAAACCGCAACAGTTTCGATGGTTGATTCAGCGATGCGATAACACCGCCTTCCACACCGCGAATAATCGCAGCAGATGCAAATCCTGCCCTGCGGGCCAGCATCGCATAAATTGGCGGGTAGGGTTTGTGAACATACCCCGTAACCAGGTGCGTCGACTCCTGACCCAGGACAGGAGCCAGCAACACCTCCAACGTCGTCAGTAACGGTCGTTTTACAATTCGTGACCGAAGGTCAACCAGCTGGTGCAGATCGGGACAGGCGTATCTCTGGTCGACATATGCCCAGCCACAACTCGGATCACTAACCTGCATTGCTGCCTCAGCCGGGACCAGTTCCACTGCCGCACCCGCGGCTTCAAGGACCTGGCGGTGAGTAGTGCCGTACTTTGGCCCGATCTGCTGAGCGCCGGAACTGATTGTGGCGACCCCACAGGCGGCTAGGACTGCAGGTAGAAAAGGAGCTGCCGGTAATCCGCGAACAAATCCGTCAAAAGGGTCTGCAACATGCAGAATGTCTGTAATGTCAGAACGCACCTGTACTGTGCTGTCGAGAAGCGCACGAAGTGCACCACAATTCTCAGCATCGGTTTCCCGCTTCATGCGCAGTGCAATCAAGAATATTGCGGACTGTACTTCATCGGCTGACCCGGCAAGAATATGGGTTATCGCACGATAAGTCTCTTCTTCAGAGAGGTCTTTACTGAGTTGAGGGCCGGTCGCAATGCGCTGCAGATACGAACGCATCTCAAGATCGACCGATGAAATTTTCATCACCGTAGTCCTATCGTGGTTCCCCGCTACAGTCTACGTTGCAACGCTTGCTCTCTCTATACCCAATTCGGTAGTGTAGACACGCCCAACCGGATTTCTGGAGGAATTTCATGCTGGACGAACAGCAAATGGCCCTGGCGAGCGGTATTGCGGCATTTGAGTCCAAGCAATTCAGCCGGGCACTGCAACTTCTGACACCACACGCACAAATCGGCAACCCGGACGCACAACATCGTCTGGCTGTTATGTACCAGAATGGTCTCGGCCTGGTTCGAAACGAAGCGTCGGCCTACCGATGGATGAAGTGCGCTGCAGACCAGGACCATGGCCTGGCTCTACACGCGTTGGGCTACATGTATCTGGATGGGGACTGCACCGACCAGCACGATCAAAAAGCCGTAGCCTGTTTTGAAAAAGCGGTGGATCTTGGATTGGAAGGCTCAATGCTGGCACTGGCACAGATGTATCAACAGGGCCGCGGCGTAGTCCAGGACTCAAACAAGGCCAGGTTGCTCTATGTTCAGGCCGGATTCGACCCTGCAGAACTAATCAGCCACATTTAGCTCAACAAATCACTTACGTCAATATTTAGGACTTCTTTTTAGCCGACTGCGCTTTGTCAACGGCGTTCCATCGGAGTCGATCCGTTCGTTCACGTTGGCTACGACTGGCTCGGAACTGGCCTACATACACAAAAACCGCAATCCCAAGAACAGCCAGTCCACCAAAGATCAGCTCGTTTAGACCCATCGACTAACGACTCCTTAACTTTGCCAGGAGGCGCAGAATTTCAAGGTACAACCAGACCAATGTGACCATGAGACTGAACGCACCATACCACTCCATGTACTTAGGTGCTCCTTGTTCAGCGCCCGCCTCGATAAAGTCAAAATCAAGCACAAGGTTAAGAGCTGCAATAGCCACAACAAAAACGCTGAATCCAATACCGAACAAACCGTTGCTATGGATGAACCCGATGCTGGTTCCAAAAAAACTCATCACGAAACTCACCAGATAAAGCAGTGCGATACCACCGGTTGCTGCAACAATCATCAAGCGAAAATTCTCGGTCGGTTTTATCAACCCTGTTTTGTACGCCAAGAGCAAGACACCAAGCGTCCCAAAAGTCAGACCCACGGCCTGAATCACGATCCCCGGGTACTGCATTTCAAACATTGCAGAAATACCACCCATTGCCAGACCCTGTAAAAGTGCGTACGCTGGGGCCGTCACCCCAGCCCATTGACGCTTGAAAATGGTAACCATCGCCATGGCCAACCCACCTAATAAACCAAGCATCATCAGGCCGTTGACTGCCCCTGACCCACCGCTCTGGAAAAATTGATTCCATACATATCCTGCGCTAACCAGACACAACGCTAGCAGGATACCGGTCTTATTGACCGCACCGGCAAGAGTCATTCTTTGAGTACTATCGCTTTCGTCGAAGGTTGCATCAGGCTGGAATGCATTGCCTCTGAACATCGGATTGCCTGAACGACCAAATGTTTGTAGTGCTGTTCGATTCACCATCTGTTTTTACTCCTAACTGAAAAGTCGACCGCTCTCATAGCTCGAGGCGTTAATTCCACCTATCCAACCACGAATTACAACAGCGTCGACCTAAACACTCAATAGAAAGGTCTAAAATATACAGTTCTACTCTATACCACGTAGGATATGGCCAAATCATTTTGTTTGATCCAAAATTTTCGTTCCGTACAACACGGCGATTTCAATGAATTACCTGCCTGTCTTTTTACGAATCCGCAAAGCGCCCTGCCTTGTGGTTGGTGGGGGCGCAGTCGCATTACGTAAAGTTGAGTTACTGCTCAGCGCCGGCGCATCGGTTACTGTGGTTTCGAAGTCTCAGGACCATCGTATTCTAAACCTCGTTCAGCAAGACAAAATCACCTATTTGAAATGCGGGTTTAGCCCGGAGCTGATCAAGGGTATGCACCTGGTGGTTGCCGCAACTGACGATCGGACCGTCAATCAGCAAGTCTCGGAGGCCGCGATGGCCCATGCCATACCGGTCAATGTCGTCGATCAACCCGAACTGAGTAGTTTCATTGTGCCCTCGATCGTCGACCGTTCCCCTGTCATCGTTGCAATCGGTACCGGTGGTACTGCACCCATACTCGCCCGCTTGCTCAAAAGCCGACTTGAGACTCTGATACCGGCCGCTTACGGACGACTGGCCAGGCTTGCGGGTGGATTTCGGCAACAGGTCAAGGCGAAATTCGATTCCATCGCCGAAAGAAGACACTTCTGGGAGCATGTATTACAAGGACCCATCGCCGAACTGGTCTTCTCCGGGCGGGATGATGAAGCTCGGGATGCACTTGAGCAACTGATTGAAAAGCCGGATCACTCACCCGCTGTGCAGGGTGAGGTCTACCTGGTTGGTGCAGGCCCCGGAGACCCAGACCTGTTGACTTTTCGCGCCTTGAGACTTATGCAGCAAGCTGATGTTGTACTCTATGACCGACTCGTTGCCCGCGAGATTGTTGATCTGGTACGACGGGATGCGGACCGCATTTTTGTCGGCAAAGCACGTGCCAAACATACCGTGCCACAGACAGACATTAACCGTCTACTCGTTGAACTCGCACACCAAGGAAAACGGGTGCTGCGACTAAAGGGCGGAGATCCATTCATCTTTGGCCGGGGCGGTGAAGAGATTGCCGACCTGGTTCGTGAAAATATCCCCTTCCAGGTCATACCCGGTATAACGGCCGCATCGGGTTGTGCCGCCTATGCCGGTATACCACTTACCCACCGTGACCACGCACAGTCGTGTGTTTTTGTCGCCGGCCACCTAAAAGATGGTCAACTCGACCTCAACTGGTCTGCGCTTTGCCAGCCTGACCAGACAGTAGTTGTCTATATGCGGATGGAGATCTACCGGCTGCATTGATTCAACAGGGCACAACACGAAACCAGAAAGTTATTACGGGCACACTGGCGACCCTGCCTGGAGCAGTAAGCAGCGGCGATATCAAACCACCCACGTTGCTGGTCATAGGTCATGTTGTCAGCTTGCGCTCAGGTCTCGCGTGGTACAACCCCGACGACTCTAGCCCCGATACCGACACTGAAACAACCCTGCACGCGAAGTCAGATTTTTCCAGATGAGTGGGCAAGCGACATTCTGCACATGACCACTGTCTGGCTGGATGTGGGCATTGATACCGATCTCGAGCCTGGCGACATGAAAAGGCTGGACATCGGTCGTGAACCTGTACTACTTGCTAATGTAGAGGGGACAATCGTGGCTGTTGCCGATACGTGTACTCATGAAGACGCATCTCTGTCGGGCGGTGCACTCGATGGTGTTTTTGTCCGTTGCCCACTGCACGGCAGTAGATTCTGTCTACTCGATGGTAAGGCCGTAGATGATCCTGCAGAGATCGACCTCAAGACTTTTCCTATCCGAATCGAGCATGGGCGGATCCTGATAGAACTATCGAGATGACCCCGCTGATTCAGTGTGCCTGAGCTCCTGCATCTCCGGAGAATCCGGCTCCAAACTCGCACAGTGCCTTCACCAGGTGGTATCGATCTTCGACTACGGCAGCTTCGAGCAAACCTTGCTTCTCACGAGGCGAAAAAGGCAGACTGCAGGCCAGTGTGTCGACCAACTCGGGTATATCAAGAACTTCAAGGGACTTCCATTCAACACTTAACTTCTGATTCGCGAGATAGACCTTTACCGACTCCAGGAGCAGCTCTTTTTCGAGTTGAATATCCTCGAGTACCGTGTCATGAGCAAAACGATCCCAGCACACGTGTGCACTTCGATATCCGCGCGGGACATCAAAGTCACTGACGATATCAAACCGACTAACCCCGCCAAGTACAATCAGCAGGCGACCGTCGCGGGTTTCACTGAAACTGATAATTCGACCGGCGCATCCGGTCCGGTGTAGTTCCGGACGTTCTGTATCCGCACCAGGCAGGGGCTGTACCATACCGATCAGACGCGTACCGGCTAATGCATCCAACACCATATTCAGATACCGGGGTTCGAAAATATTCAGCGGGAGCTGACCGTTCGGGAGCAGCAGTGCCCCAGTCAACGGAAACAATGGCAGCTCCTGGGGCAGGTCCTCGTACTCAATTGCAAACGATCTTGTCATCTTAAATACCTCTAACTGACCTTCGATTGTAGCCTGAACGCTTAAAGATACAGTACAGCCAGGTAACGGCCATTTCCAGGCTCGAGTTCGCAGATCGACAAAAGCATCTGTGGAAATCGATCACCATGATGTCTTGTATGATCGGCACCTGGCAGGAGGACACTGAACAATGACAGAATTTGCTGTAATTGGATATGGCTCGCTGATCTGGGATCTCGACGACCTGGCACCTCACGTTGAGGGTCAATGGGCACTCTATTCCGGACCCCATCTACCCCTGGAGTTTTCCCTCGTTTCGGCCAAGAGACGCCGTGGGCTTGCCCTGGCGATCGACCACGATCATGGTCAATCCTGTCCAAGCTGCATAATCAGCAGCAGCAGCAACACGATTGAAAAGGCAGTGCAGAACCTCGCTGCGCGGGAACGTACATCAGACCAGAACATTGGTTTCATCGAACGGGATTCTGGGGCTGCCCGGTCACGCTCGATGACCACGCTGGCTACCGTCAGGCAATGGCTGTGTCAGACTGACTATGGGGGTGCGGTCTGGTCTGACGGGGCACCTAATTTCGAGTCTGTCCTGGGAGTGGAATTTTCGGTTGCTACGGCGACGGCTCACTTGCGTAGTCTCGAAGGCGAATCAGCTGCCGAAGCAAAGCGGTATATCAGCCTGGCCCCGGACAAGGTGGATACACCGCTGCGGCGCGCTTTGTCAGAACAGTCCTGGTGGGTCGAACAGCCCTATTGAGCTCCGTGTCCAGTAGACCATCTACCCGAACAATCGACTACGTCGGTCGGTTTGCCCCTTCGCCAACAGGGCCCCTACACTTTGGCTCTCTGGTCGCGGCTGTCGGCAGTTTTGCCGATGCGCTCCACTGTGGCGGAACCTGGCTGGTTCGAATTGATGATGTCGACCAGACCCGCACCATACCTGGCATGGCCCAGACCATACTTCGGCAACTTGAATATTTCGGTTTCCGATGGAGCCAAGTACCGGTACAACAAAGTGCACGGAAAGATCTGTACCTGGAAATAATTGAAAAACTGTTTGCTCAAGACCATGCATTTGGATGTCGCTGCACCCGCCAGGATGTGCTCGCAGCAGGGATACGAGGTGCGGCCGGGCTGGTTTATCCCGGCACCTGTCGGGACCATCAACTGGCCCCCGATTCCTATCGAACAATCCGGATCAAGACCGGTTCAGCGCCAATACGGTTCAACGACCGCATTGCTGGGGAACTGGTGCAGAACCTGTCTCACGACGTGGGTGATTTTGTCATCAAGCGCGCAGACGGATATGCGGCTTACCAGATAGCTGTTGTGATCGACGACCATTTGGACCACGTCACCGACGTTGTTCGAGGCGCAGACCTGCTGGCGTCAACACCTCGTCAAATACACCTTCAGCATCTACTCGGGTACGCCACGCCACGCTATGCCCATCTACCCTTGGTGGTGGACTCTGGCGGTAGAAAACTCAGCAAGCACGATCGCGACCGCCCCGTCGAGATGGATCAAGCGTTGCATTCTCTGGTCGCTGCGTGGCAATTTCTCGGGCAGAAGATACCCCAGCAACAATTCGTGGATGTTGAAGAATTCTGGTCTTTCGCCGCCCGACACTGGTCGATTAAAAAAGCCCCGGCGACGGGCCATTACTTCGAATCTGCCGAAACTCAAAAACCATAGTTTTGAAGCTGGCTTTGTTGTTCAGGCAGATTTGCTGGCGACCACTGCCCCCAATGCGGCACTGGCGAGTCGCGCAGCAGGCGGATCGGCCCGGCTAGTCAAAAGAAAAGGCACTTCGGCACCCAGCACGATGCCTGCCGCACAAGCACCCATGAAGTACACCATCATTTTAAACAGTGCGTTTCCTGCTTCGATTGTCGGCACAACAACAATATCTGCCGCACCGGCTACGACATGCGAGATACCTTTGAAATTCGCCGCCTTTACAGACACGATGTTGTCAAATGCCAGTGGACCATAAACGTCTGCAGCCATGTCCAGGTCGGCACATCGGTTTGTGATTTCCTGGCAATCCACAGTCACCGACATCGCAGGATTGATCTCTTCTGACGCCGCCAAAAGGGCCACCTTAGGTCTGTCGTTTCCCAGTGCATGGCTGAGTTCGACTGCATTCTGAATGATCGAGATTCGCGCCTTGATATCAGGCGCAACGTTGACGGCTCCGTCTGTGATCATGAGCACACGGTCGCTGCCCGGCACGGACATGTGAAAAACATGAGAGAGTCGTCGTCGACTCCTCGGACCGGTCCGGCGACTGATCAGGGGTCGCATGAAGTTATCCGTGTGAATATGGCCTTTCATAACCATATGAACTTCGTTGGCACGTGCCAATGCCGCACCAATCTCTCCCATGGCCTTCTCATCAGACGTGGAAACGATCTCGTGGTGGCTGATATCGAAGCCGATTTCATCGCCTATTTGCGCAAGAATATCCGGTTCACCGATCAGTACGGGGTCAATGATCCCGGCATCAACCGAAGCGCGTACGCTCTCTAAAACGACCGGAGCGCCTGTCCCCACAATCGCTGTCTTGACCGGCGGACAATTCCTTGCCAGTTGCAACAAATAATCGGGGCAAGTCACTACTTCGGGGCTCAGCACGTTGTTCTCCTTTAATACCACCTGGGTGGTTGACCCTGACGGTAAACTATTATATTTGCCAGCATAGCGGACGCCTGCAATCCAGTGTTAGAACAAATGCCTGAATTACCCTTTCTCTACAGGCCAACGCCGCACATCGACAGCATAACGGGTTATCTGGAAAATGGGCTACTCATTTCCTGCTTTGCCCCTGTTCATCGGGGCCAAACAGCTATAGCGTTGACTCAAGATCCTCAACGCCGTGAATCAGACCATACCACCAACCCCTAAGATCATCAGCGTGGGCAATAGACAAATCAGTCGTATCATTTCAGGACAAGCCACGGCCGACGGTGCCGGGGTGCGCCTGCGACGATACATCGGTTCCGCTGAATTAGATCATATTGACCCCTTTTTGCTACTTGACTTTTTTGAGTCCGACAATCCCGACGACTACATCGCCGGATTTCCGTCTCACCCCCATCGGGGGTTTGAAACAGTCACTTACCTTTTGGCCGGAAAAGTCAGGCACGAAGATAGCGCAGGCCATGGCGGAATCATTGAAAGTGGCGGCATCCAGTGGATGACCGCAGGTCGTGGCATCATCCATTCTGAAATGCCGGAACAAGAACAGGGGCGGCTGGCTGGATTCCAGCTCTGGGTTAACTTGCCGGCGACCGACAAAATGTGTCCGCCCGCCTATCACGAGTACCCCGCCACTCAGATTCCCACAGACATTCGCGACGACGGTACCACATTGCGGGTCATAACCGGCGCCACCAGCAACCAGACAGTCGGACCTGTACGAGGTGTGGCGACCGACCCGATCTACCTGGACGTGACCCTGCCCGCCGAAAGCACCCTGACTGAACCAATGCCTGAAAGTCATACCATTTTTTTATTTGTGATCGATGGCGAGCTCAAACTGCGAGATGATGAGAATATGCCGGTATGTTTGAGCGCCAAGCAGCTTGGCACATTGAGTGACGGCACTGCGGTCTGTGTTAGAGCAGGTGATACCGCTGCACGGTTTCTCCTGGTCGCGGCAAGGCCCTTGAACGAACCCATCGCACGCTATGGCCCATTCGTCATGAACACCCCGCATGAAATTGAACAGGCTATCACGGACTACAACGCTGGAAGGTTCTAGACCTACCCATCGATAGCCAGAACGATATTCCACTAGACTCGAGCACCCGTGAATCGTCGCCTTCTCCCTAATCCGACCTCCTAATGCCGCCAACACGCCCGTACCGCCCAGTTGCCCAACGGTGGGCCATACCGATGATCGCTGGCAGCTGTGTGCTGATATCTGTCAACGGCCTCGTAATCAGAAGCTTTGACTCCGCCAGTGACTGGCAGATCATCTTTTACCGACAGGCTTTCTTTATTGCTGGGCTGCTGCTGGTCCTGATACTCCAATACCGTTCGAGACTACCAGGGATGTTCCGCCAGGTTGGGTGGGCTGGGATTGGCGGCGCCATATCTCTCGGACTTGCGAATCCAACCTTTATCATAGCGCTCAGCCATACGACCGTCGCCAGTGCCTTATTTACGATTAGTGCATCGCCACTGATCACCGCCGTCTTGGCACGAATATTTCTTAAGGAACACATCTCGCGCCCAACGATGGTTGCCATTGTCGTCGCGATGATTGGAATCAGTATCATGGTAAGTGACGGAATTCTGTCTGGCTCGATCTTCGGCAACCTGCTGGCTCTACTGTGCGCGTTCTTTTTTTCGACCTTTGTGATCTTCTTGCGTGTCGGCAAAGACAGAAACATGCTTCCAGCCAGTGTCATGGGTGCGATCATCGGCGGGTTAATCGGGCTGGTTGGGTGTGAATTCGACTTTAAGGTATCGCTGCATGATCTCTTGCTCTTGTTTTTGTGGGGTGCGGTCATCGTGACAATAGTCCATTATTTTTTCACTCTCGGCTCTCGTTACATCACAGGCGCCGAAATTATGCTGATCACCTTGATCGAATTTACTCTGGGACTAATCGGAGGATTGATCGTGCTCAGTGCAGTCGCAGCACGTGCTCTACTCATGATGTATCAGGAACGAAGCACCCGTCACCTCAGCGCCAGTCGTCTTCCTTAGATATCTGCGACGTGCCCTTATATCTCCATTGCAACATTCCAAAGGCAGCAGCGCAGATACCAGCTAGATCTGTGTTCCCGGTATCTGCTTAGGGAAGTAATCTTCACAGTTACCCTCTCGCAATACGTCCCCTGTCGCGCAGTGCAGGCCACCGCCGAACGGATAGGCATCGCGAAACTCCACCGGCAGCACATTGAATCCCAAGGCATCGAGCTGCTCAATCTGGTTCACTTCACTGGCCTCAACAATTACAGTGCCGTGATCGAGTATCAGGACATTCATGGACAACCACACACTGGAGTAACACAACGGAGGGGGAGCTTCGTGCGCCGGCTGTGCGGCATCGACAATCTCCCAGCCGTTGATTTCGAAAATCTTTCGCTGTTCTTCCGGCAGCTTCCTGTTGGGATTATTCATCACCAAACCCGGCCGTAACGGTACGAAGGTCGCGTCTATATGGATCGGGTAGGGGTCGCCAGGAAAATTCACTGCGTGAACCCGGTGTGCCGGATAATGCCGCTGCAACCACTGCATACCTCGCCGGTTGGTCGTCAGTCCGTGCTGGCAGAACAGGTCTTTGCCCATTCTCAGCACATCGGCGGCATCAAACAGCGGCTCATGTTCCGTGGTCACGAAATCAAGTTCTGCGGTGCGTTCGAGCCGTTCTTCGATGGTAATTTCATCAAAGTACCCTGCTTTGTATGCTGCATCACTCAATCGGGGTCTTGGCGCCTGCTCCCAGCGAAATTCCGGGTCTTCGTCGAAATACTTCTGCATCAGGCTGTGGTAGGCCAGATATTCCCAGAATCGGCAGCGAAATGACATCGGTGCCGAAAGAATTTCCTTCCCAACTGTCAGCAACACATCGCGCGGCGGCATGCACCCAAAGGAGGATCCTGTTGAAAAATCCGGCGTCATCACAGCCTGGTTCCACTGAAGCGGTTCCGGACGATCGACCCGCACACCTCGGGATTCCAGCAAACCAGCGAGAGTATCCAGCTGGTAATTCGCACGTTCCACGGTCTCCAGAGGCCGCGGTCCCCACATCCCCCGCATGTCACTGTCTGCAGGAATTTTCGCTTCCGTTGCCGGTTCGGTCGGAGGGATACAGGTAAAATCTGCACGCCCCACGATAACGTGTTTTAATGGATCGAAATCATTCCACGAACTGACAACTGTGTTTCCCATCTGCTGATCTCCCGCGCAGTTACCGACTGACCCGGTGATTTAAAACCCCAAGACTTCCAATCTACACCAACTCGATAACGAATTGTTCTGCTTCATCAGATTGATGGTTAATCATTCGAAAACCAGTACCTGCGCCTTGCAGCATGCCATCAAGTCGTATACCGTGCTGTCCACCTGAGGAGAACTTACCGGTGTATGACCCCTTTCCCGCTGCAAAACTACTTTATGATGCACGTGTACCTGGGCAAAGCCTGACAGGCCTGCCGGACACTGTCATGCCGGCCAATCTCGACCAGGCTTATGCTGTTCAATTCGCGCTGTGCGAGCTATTGATTCCGAACCAGGGTCCGATCCTGGGCTATAAAGTCGGCTGCACCAATGCTAATGCGCGTACCCTGCTGGGCATCGATGGTTGTTTCTCAGGACGTTGTTTTGAAAATAACATCAAACACACGCCAACAATAATCAGCCGCAGTGACTATCACATGGTCGGGATTGAACCGGAAATAGCGGTACGGGTCGGCCAGGACCTGGTACCGGCAGGCCCCTGGACTGCCAGACGCGTCGCCGACCTGACTACAGAAGTGATGCCCTCGATAGAACTTGTTGAAAGCCGCTTCTCTACCTGGCCTGACATGGGGGCGTTTTCGGCCGTGGCTGATAACGGCGTACACCGCGAATTGATTCTTGGTGATCCGGTTTCTGACTGGTCACTGGAAAGTGTCAACAATACTGCGGTTACCCTTTCGGTCAACGATCAACCTGTCGAGCAGGGGGATGCCATGAATGTTGACGACGGCCCTTTTGGTGTCCTGGCCTGGCTGGCCAATCACCTGAATGCGCAAGGTGCCTTTCTGCGTGCGGGTGACATCGTTACCACGGGCGTTCTGACGAATATCTACAACGCAGCGTCAGGTCAACTACTGGTCGCGAACTACGGATCTTTCGGTTCCCTCGAGATAGAGGTCACATAACTCATGAGCGATGACCTAATCAAATCCAGCGCCCGGGAAATTCGGGCACAGCTCAAAAACAAAGCGGTCAGTAACGCTGAACTGCTCGATGTGCTGGAAACGCGTATTGATAAAATCGATCCCATTGTCAACGCCCTGCCGACACTATGCTTCGACCGTGCTCGCCAGGCGATTGCCACTCGGAACCATCAAGACACTGCACTGCTCGGTATGCCCATCGCGATCAAAGATTTGCTGCCTGTCGCTGGCGTTCGCACCAC
>LUMW01000219.1_pt1 | contig 15590 bp, 13 predicted proteins | sample 729761 | NCBI WGS metagenome assembly LUMW01 (sample SAMN03860302, study PRJNA289734) | marine metagenome | biome: seawater column; feature: ocean; material: water; isolation source: Red Sea water column Station 192 - depth 500m | place: Saudi Arabia: Red Sea | collected 2011-10-15 | depth 500 m
AGAAAAATTAGATCATAGTTATTCTTTATTGAGATTAAAAATACAAAAGCCCCGTTTGTCACGGGGCTTTTTTTTCTCTATTAGTTGAGACTTAAAGTACTCATATCTATAACATAGCGATGATCTGGGTTCTCGTTGAGAAGTTTATCCCATGCAGAGTTTACTTCTTCCATTTTAATGATTTCACAGACTGGATGAATATCGTGCTCAGCGCAAAAGTCGAGAACTTCTTGAGTTTCAGCGACTCCACCAATGAGTGAACCAGCAATTCTCCTTCGTCCCATAACAAGGGGAACTGTAAGAGGCTCATCCATAAAACCAATTTGACCGACAAGAACTAAAGTTCCATCAACATCTAGTAATGGTGTATAAGTATTGAAGTCGTGTTTGACCGGAACTGTATCAAGAATAAAATCAAAAGAGCCTGCAGCAGCCTGCATTGCATTTTCATCAGTTGAAACAAGTATTCCTTTTGCGCCGAGTGCTTTTGCACTATCTTCTTTTTTGTTTGATCGGCTAATAACTGTAACTTCAGCTCCCATGGCGACGGCGAGTTTGACTCCCATATGTCCTAGTCCTCCCAGGCCAATTACACCAACTCTACTGCCTTTTTGAATATTCCACTTTTTTAGAGGCGAGTAAGTTGTTATTCCTGCACAAAGGATTGGTGCCGCATGAGATAGCTTTAATTTATCAGAGACACTAACAACAAATTCTTCACGAACAACAATATGTTTTGAGTATCCTCCTTGGGTTGTTTCCCCAGAAATACGGTCTTGAGAGCCATAAGTTGCAGTCATTCCATTTCTACAATATTGTTCTTCACCGCTTTCGCATTGATCACAAGTTTGACAGCTATCGACCATACAGCCAACTCCAACATTATCTCCTGTCTTAAATTTTTTAACTTTTGGTCCGACCTCCAAGACACGCCCAATGATTTCATGTCCTGGTATTAAAGGATAAGGTTGCTCTCCCCAATCTCCTTTAATCGTATGGAGGTCAGAGTGGCAGACTCCGCTGTATAGTATTTCTATTGCGACATCGTTTTCTCTGAGGTCTCTTCTTTCAAAGTGAAAAGGCACGAGATCATCTTTTGCTGAATGAGAAGCGTAACCAATTGTTTTCATTTTATACTCCTTAGGTTTATATAAATTTGAAGCATTTAGATTAACATAAATCAATTTTTAGGGGCAAGAAATCAGGATTTGTCTAAAGAGAAAACTAAAAAAAAATTAATCAAGTAGAGTAATTTGTTTAATATTAAGGTCTAATGAGTGAGCTAAATGAGTTAGTATGTATAGGTGTCCCGCGCCAATCATCACAAGTGTTGGTGAATCTGTAGAATAAGACATTATATTTTTAAGAATTTTTAAATTTCTTTGATACCACTTCATTATAGCTTTTTCTTCTTCTTGAGCTCCTTTTAAAAAAATACTTTTGTAAATAAAGCTATGATCAGTGGTATTCAGAAGTTGAATCGTATTAAGTAAACTTTTAGCGTAAGTTTTTTTGAGCTGTTCTTGAAAGTTTTTCTCCCAAGAGCTGAGAAGTTTGGGCTCAGGAATAGAAAACTTACCCATTGGAAGTTTATGATCACAGGCATAAATATTTTTTAGTTGCTTTGCTTTGGCCAGCTTAAAGGCTATTTCGTATATTTCATTTGTATTGGGCAAATATCCTGTTTGTAAATAAAGCTTATATTCATGTTCAAGCTTTTTTTGATCCAGCATTTCCACACAGATTGATTGGAAATTAATTGTTACAAGTTTATCTACTAGTTCTTGAATTTCTGATTGTCTACGCTTTGAGCTTATATCCTGAAATAATGAGCACGAGTTAACTTTATCATTTGCACTATTAAAATGAGGTAAACCAAGAAGATAAATATCTGGACGTTTATCTTTTGTCATAATATTACTTATTTTTAATGAGAACAGTGCGTTTCGTCATTTTCGCATTTACCATGGCGCACCTTCATGTTTTTTAAATGAGCTATAATAAGTAGAATTGAGCCAAGCATGGTCAGCCCATGGCCGTATATAATTGGAAAATCATGTAAAAAAAGAGCACTCAAAATTAGGCCTGCTCCAATGATGGCCAAAGCAATAATATCTTTATGCCCATGTTTGTGACAATTTGGATAAACAGCAATAAAAATTGAACTGACGACGATAAAAGCAAAGATAATATGAAATAAGTGGGAGTCGATAAGCCCACTCATTGTTGTTGCAGGGAATAAAAGAAGGAGAATTGGAGTTGCAAGACAATGCACAAGGCATAGTCCAGAAGCACATATTCCAATTTTATCCCATAGCTTATGTGTCATAGTTTTCTCGTTATTCATTGCAGAAAATATAGCAGATAATTTTCATTTTGAAAGCAATATGTCAATTATTAGCATTCGCTATGAAATCAGTGTATATTTGGGAAAATAAATTGAAAAACTTACAATATTAAAGGAATGATTGTGTCCGAATTTCAAGAAAAAATAGACCATTTTGTTGAGTTGCAAAAAAAACATAAAAATATTCAAAAAAATACGACGGTAAAATATCGTATTGCTAAGCTTAGAAAGTTTAAACAAGCCATTGTAAAACGACAGGGGCAAATTGAGCTCGCTCTTAAGGAAGACTTTTCAAAGGCTGAAGCTGAGACTATTTTGACAGAAATTTTTCCAGTCATCTCCATGATTAATTATACGATTAAGTCCTTACATAAATGGTCAAAGCCTAAAAAGATTTCAAATAATTTATTTTTTTTAGGGGCAAAAACATATATTCATTATGAAGCCAAAGGAAATGTTCTTGTTATTTCCCCTTGGAACTATCCTTTTCAGTTGGCACTTTATCCTATGCTTACTGCTTTTAGTGCAGGCAACACTGTTATTCTTAAACCTTCAGAATTTACACCTAAGACAAATGAGATACTCAGACAACTTATTAGTGATGTTTTTGAAAGCCATGAGGTTGTTCTAATTGAGGGAGAAGTTAAAGAAACTCAGGCTTTATTAGATAAAAATTTTGATCATATCTTTTTTACAGGAAGTACTCCTGTTGGAAAAATTGTTATGAATAAAGCGAGTCAGCATCTGGCGAGTGTAGGATTGGAGTTAGGAGGAAAGTCTCCAGTTGTTATTGATTCACAGGTTGATCTAGAAGATGCTGCAAAAAAGATAGCTTGGGGAAAGTTTGTTAATGCAGGTCAAACTTGTGTTGCTCCCGACTATATCTTGGCCCACAAAGATATTTATGATGACTTGGTTCAACTTTTAAAAAAAGAGATCCAAAACTTATATCCTAATATTGAGAGTAATGATGATTATTGCCAAATTATTAATGACTCCCATTTTGAACGCTTAAATGAGCTTATTGAAGAAGCAAAAAAAATGGGGGCCATTATTGAGTACGGAGGGCATAAGCTAAACGAAAGAAAATTGGAGCCGACTCTTTTAAGTGGTGTTCATAATGAGATGAGGGTGATGCAAGAAGAGATTTTTGGACCAATACTTCCTCTTATTAAAGTTGACGACTGTGAGCAAATGGTAGCCTTTATTAATGCCAAGGATAATCCTTTATCTTTGTATGCTTTTTCAAGATCGAAAGAGTTTATAGAGAAAATAAGACAACAAACATCGAGTGGGGGTTATTCTGTAAACGAAACTATTTTACATGTGGCGAGTTCTTCTTTGCCTTTTGGAGGTGCAGGAAATAGTGGGATTGGTAGATATCATGGCTTCCATGGCTTTGAGGAAATGTCGAATATTCGTGCTGTTTTAAAAAGAAAGTCAAATTGGGGACTTCATTATTTTTATCCACCTTATACTAAAAATATAAAAAAGGTTTTGGATGTTGTGTTAAAGAAGTTCAGCTCTTTTGTTTAATGGCTTGGATGAGTTCCTCTACATTAGAAACTTGATATTTTTTCATGTCTTCGTCGATGGCAAGAGCAATATTTTTTAGCAAGGCAGGACCTTGATAGATGAGTCCTGTATAAACTTGAACAAAACTTCCCCCCTGTTTCCAGAAGTCTTTTATTTCGGCATAAGAGTCAATTCCACCTACACCTATAATCATTTGCTTGGGGTCTTCAGCTAAAATAGAACAGGCCTGATTGCGAATTTTTTGAGCAAAGGGTTTAATAAGCTCTCCAGAAACTCCTCCTTTACCAAGGTCGTGTTGGAGAGTGGTATTGGTTGCAATTACACCTGAAAAAGAAAACTCTTTGGAGAGTTCACAAATCATTCTTAACTCATCATAAGATAAGTCGGGAGCTATTTTTATAAAGATAGGTTTATATATTTCTTTTTGGACTTCAGCTAAAGCTGTCATGATGGGAGTGAGTAGCTCCTTTTTTTGAAAGTCTCTAAGACCTGGTGTATTCGGTGATGAAATATTGACAACCAGGTAATCAGCTAAAGGCGCAAATTCTTTATAAAGATAGCTATATTCTTGGGGAGTCTTTTCTGGAGAAGTTTCTTTATTTTTCCCTATGTTAACACCCAGACAAGTTTGCATATTTGGTTTTTGTTTCTTTACATTTTTTAAGATGAGTTCACTGCCAAGATTTGGAAAGCCCATTGCATTACGTAAACTCTTTTGAGCAGCATGACGAAAAACTCTGGGTTTTGGGTTTCCTTGTTGAGGCTCTTTTGTGACAGTTCCAATTTCAACTGCACCAAAACCTAGATTTTCAAAAAATTTTATGGAAATAGCATTTTTATCAAAACCTGCGGCAAGACCAACTGGAAAACTCCAGTTTAGCCCATGTTGGTTTAGGTGGTATTGTGGTTTTTTTGATAGGGGAGCGAAAAACTTGGTTATTTGTGGAGCCCCTGCTGCGAGCTTTATAGAGTGATCATGAATAAATTCTGGATCAAACTTAAAGGCTAAATGCTTAAAAACCGAATAGATGGACATATTTAATTTATATAATGGCCAGTGAAATCAATCAATTATAAAATGAAACAATGGCGTTATTATTTAAGGTTTTGAAACGCATGACTAAAATATTAACTTTTGTAATTTTTTTAACTTTAAGCTTGTTGGCAATGTCTCAGGAGAAGTCAGATAATAATGATCTGCGCGGACAAAAAAGAATTTTTTCTATCAGTGAAAAAATAAACAAATCCAATATTATATATGAAATGGTTTCTTCTTCGAGTGGACAGTTTAACTTTCAGATTCAAAAGAAAAATAAAGTAGATAAAAGTGTAAAAGTCTCTGGTGATGAAGCAAGAAGAGTTGATGATAACTTTGTAGATAAATTTATTACTTTAAAATACATGATGGGAAAGTCTTCAGAGAAAAACTGTAAAAAGGCATACTCCTTAAGTTTAAGAGGAGAAAAACAAAAGATATGTACACATGAAAAAGAAAAAATCAATATAGTTAAAAAAATAATTAGGAACTTAAAAGAGAGTTTTAAATAAAGGATATAAAATGAAGTTATTGTTGTTATTTTGTACTTTAACATTGTGTGGTGCAAGTGCTTGTGCCGCAAAGGAAAAGGTTTCTCAACTTGATGAAAAAAAATTAAAACAATCATCTCCTTTGGGGGCCATAACAGAAAGAATCACACCCCAAATTGATAAAAATGTTGTTGTGGGAGGGATATTAGAAAAGGTTTTAGAAAACCTACATTATTTACACAAAAAAGTGAATGATGATTTATCTGAAAAAGCATTTAAGCTTTATTTAGAGCGAGTTGACTATGGTAAGCAGTTTTTTACTGAAGATGATGTTGAAAAACTAGAAGAGCAAGAAAAAAAATTCGATGACCAATTAAAGGTTGGCGACTTGTCTATTGTGAAGATTACTCAAAAGATTATGACTAAAAGAGTTCCCATGATTGAAAAACATGTTGAAAAACTTTTGAAAAAAGACTTTGATTATACAAAAAATGAAACTTACGAAACTGATGCTGAAAAAAGAGACTTTGTTGATGATGAGGATGAACTTAAAGAAAGATGGAGAAAGCTTGTTAAACTAGAAGTTTTAATGAAGTACTTTGAATTAAAAGATGAACAAGATGGCATAGGTCAAGAAGATAAAGAAGATAAGAAAAAGAAAACGGCCAAAAAGAGTAAAAAGAAAGAAAAGAAAAAAACTTATAAAGAATTGATGAAAGAGGCAAGAGAGAAAATTGCAAAAAGATATCATCGAGTCTTTAAACGTTTACAAGAAGAAAGACAAAGCGATCGTTTAGATAAGTTTTATAATGCAATCACACGTGTTTATGATCCGCATACTGTTTATCTTATGCCTGAAGATAAAGAAGACTTCGATATAGATATGAGTGGAAAGCTAGAAGGTATTGGAGCTTTATTACGTGAGGAAGGTTCTTTTATCAAAGTTGAAAGAATTATTCCAGGAAGTGCCTCGTGGAGAGGAAAAGAATTACAGGCAGAGGATACTATTCTTGCGGTAGGACAAGAAGATGAAGACCCAGTAGATATTGTTGATATGAGTATTAGAGATGCAGTAAAACTTATCAGAGGACCTAAAGGGACAACTGTTATTTTAAAAGTTCGAAGGCCTGATGGCACAACAAAGGTTATTTCGATTGTTCGTGATCAGGTGGTATTAGAAGAGGCTTATGTTAAAAGTACTATTATTGAGCATAAAGATCTTAAGCAAAAAATTGGTTATATTCACGTTCCAAAATTTTATCGAGACTTTCAAGATCCAAATGGCAGAAATAGCTCAGAAGATGTGAAAAGAGAGATTATTAAGTTAAAAAAACAAGGTGTTGACGGTATCGTGCTTAATCTTAGAAATAATGGAGGAGGGGCCCTTGTTGATGCAACACTGATGGGAGGACTCTTTATAGATGAGGGACCGATTGTTCAGGTAAAAAATAGAGGTGCGGCTAAAGTCCATGAAGATACAGATGGTAAAACTTATTGGGACAAACCTCTTGTCGTTCTTATCAACAGATTTAGTGCTTCGGCTTCTGAGATTGTTGCGGGGGCTTTAAAGGATTATGATCGCGCTGTTGTTGTAGGGACGAGTGAGCAGACACATGGTAAGGGGACAGTTCAAGCTATAGTGAATCTTACAGATTATATCAATCCGATTTATGCTAGGCTGATAGGTCCGATTGGGGCAATGAAAATTACCACGGATATGTTTTATCGAATTAATGGTATGTCAACTCAGTTTAGGGGGATTAAGCCTCATATCGTTTTACCTGATGAGTATGGCTATCTTGATACTGGAGAGCGTTCTTTAGATTTTGCGATTCCTTATAGAGAAATAAAGTCGACAGACTTTGAGAAATGGAAAAAGACAAAATATAATATCTCTAAGCTTAAGGTAAATAGTGAAAAAAGAGTAAAAAAGGATAAGAGGTTTCAAAAGATCGTTAAGAGTGTTAATTGGTCTAAAGAACGAAAAAATGACTCTAAAAGAACAATTACTTTGAAAGCGATGGATGCTTACAGAAAAGAGGCCAGAGAAGTCTCTGAAAAGTACAAATTAGATGACATAAATGAAAATGTGCTTGTTAAAAGCACTCAAAAATTAAAAACAGATGTTGATAAGGATAATTTTAAAGAGTTTAAAGAAGAGTTACAAAAAGATCCAGTTATAGAGGAAACTCTCTTTATTTTTAACGATATACTCAAATCTTAATAAAAAGGCCTCAAATTTTGAGGCCTTTTCTTTAGCCTTTTAACTTTTCTTTTTTAAGCAATTTGATTAGAATCTTCTAAAATCAACAGAAGGTTAAAAAATATGAGTCAAAATCCCCCAAAAACTTTTAATAAATATTGGTATTATGAAAAAAGTGTTCAAAACCCTTCCAATGAAGTGGAATTTTTTAACGAAAAATTTCAAGAAATTAGGGGAAGAAAAGCAACAACCCTAAGGGAAGATTTTTGTGGGACGGCTGCTATCAGTTGTGAATGGGTCGCTCAAAGCCCAAAACATGAAGCATGGGGCATTGATTTAGATCCAGAGCCAGTTGAGTATGGGAAAAAGCATCATGTGACGAAATTAGATCAGGAAGCGCAAAAAAGAGTTCATTATTTATTAGAAAATGTTTTAAATGCTGAAACTCCAAAAGTTGATATCTGTTTTGCTTTTAATTTTTCATATTATATTTTTAAAGAAAGAAAACAGCTTGTTGATTATTTTAAACGTGTAAGGTCTGCATTAAAGGATGATGGTGTTTTCTTTGTTGATTTATTTGGCGGACCTGACTCTCAGACAGTTATGACTGATATTATGAAGCACGATGGCTTCAAGTATTATTGGGAGTGTCAAGAATTTAACCCGATAAATAATCATTGTCGTTTTGCTATTCACTTTAAGCGTAAAGGTGAGAAAAAACGCAAAGATGTCTTTGTTTACGAGTGGCGTATGTGGATGATGAGTGATGTAAGAGATATTATGGCCGATGCCGGCTTTAGTAAAACGATCGCTTATTGGGAAGGAGATGATGAGGAAGATGAGTCTGGCAATGGTGAGTTTTATGCTACTGAAGAGGCTGAAAACTGCGATGCTTGGGTGACTTATATTGCGGCCGTAAAATAATCTGCTTTAACCGCCCGACTACGGTGGGGATAGAAGAGAAAACTCAAACTCACAGACAGAAGCTGTCATGATGTAACTATTCTAAATTTCTAGATGTCTGAACAGAAAAGTTTATTTCAAATTTGAAATTATTCACTTCTAAATAAGTGCTGGGCAGAGCCTCAAGGAAATCCCTTTTAAAAAGCACTCCAGAGGTTCGCCTCTAAGTTTGAGTTTTCTCTATCATCAATTTAGTAGGGCGTTTAATAATCTGCTAAATAACTAGACTTTCTAAGGCATCAATAATTTTTTGAAAGCGTTGAGTTTCATATCTTTTTCGCATCTGTTGGATTTTTAATTTATGATTAAACTCTTTTGGGTTTTTTAATAAATGATCGACAAAATCTTCTGAGAGAATAAAAACAATGGCCATAGGTGAAATATTTTGGGAATAATGCTCGGAGAAACCTATGCCATTAGTCGTCCCGTGATGTTGTTTAATTATTTGTTCGACCCCAATAGGTGTATTTGGATATTGCGCAGCAATCGTTGCACTCATTTGTGCATGTTTTTTTACTAATTCTTTTTCTGCCGGTGATAAATTCGATTCTTTTAACTCTTGATCGGAGTGAATTTGAGCTTGAGCGGAGTTTTGTAAAGAAATATCATGAAAAAAACCAATAAATTGTAATTTTTCTCGTTGTTCTTCATTTCCCCAGTCCAATTGATCCATCAGGTGAGTGGCCACACTCATCAGTATTTGGGAGTGTTTAAAGTGATAACCAGCTTTGTTTTTTAGGAGTCTTTTTAAAAGACCTTTTAAAGTTGAGACTTTTTTTGAAGATTGAACCATGTATTTTAAGTTTCTTTGTGCTAGTTCAATTGTCTCATCCGTAACGCCAAGGCGAGCGATTTTTTCTTGCAAGAGGCTTTGAGACATTTCAACAGCACTTATTTGTTCATCTTGGTTCAGGGTTTTTAGCTCAAGTTTAGAGGCAATTTCTTGGTTAATATTATTAACGAAATTGAGTCGTTGATCTTTTTTTATATAGAGATGTGTGTGTCCTTCTGCAATATAGTTTTTTAGCGCAGCTGGCGGAATTTGAGTGAATTTAGGAAGATAGAGTTTATATTGATTTTCATCTTCTTCTTCCTGTCGGTAAACATTGCAAATGGGTTCATCAATAAGATGAAAGTGTTGAATGGCGACAGGAAAATATTCTGGTAAAACCATCTCAACCATATCTTTTGCTGTCACATTGAGCGCTTTGGCCGAAGCTTGAATTATGGCCTTAATATCTAGGGCAGACTCTATAGGAGTCGTTGCAGTATCAGACTCTGTCGCTCCAATACAAATAATAGGAATGTTAGAACCTTTACTTTCTAGAAAGCTTTTTATTAATTCTAAGACTTTCTCACCTTTCATATTTTTACGACATAAAATGAGGTCGATCTCATTGGGCTCATTTAATTTTTCTAACGCCATCTGCGTGTTTTTTGCCACTGTCGTCTGGGCTCCAATCCAAGTATGAAGATTAATCATAAAGAAGTCTTCGAATTGTTGCTGACTTTCGACAATAAGCGTTGTGATTTTTCTGGTCATATATTTATTATAAAGTATATGGTGAAAATTCATAGTATTTGATTAGAAAAACTTATAAATACTGGAATCATTTGCTATGATGTGCAAAACAAGGGGATATTGTGAAGATAGATATTGGAGAGTATTTTTCAGACTGCTCGTATGAAGAATGGTTAGCGACTGCACTCAAAAGTCTTAAATTAGATTCAGATACTGAATTTGAACAAAAAATGAATTATAAGACTCTTGAAGGGGTGGTTTTAAAGCCTTATTATGCAGATCAAAATCAGTCTATTCATCTGGCCTCATTTCCTTCTCATAGAGAGTTAGTACGTTTTGGTCATGAAAATAAAGCTTTTGAGCAAGACTTAATTGATCGTTTTTTTGTTGCTAAGCAGAATTATTATAATGTCATTGAGACTAATCAAAATCATTCTCAATGGTTAAATATGACATCACTTTTACAAGAGTGTCATTTTGATCAAAAGGTTTTTCTTAAAAAACTAGAGGACAATGTTAATGATAATATTTTATTTGATTTAAGCTTTCTTCATAATGCTGGTGCGAGTATCGTCCAAGAGATAGCCTTTTTGTTTAGCTGTTTAGACTTGTTGAAAGAAAAAGTGAAGGGCACCTTATGGATTGGTGTGGCCGTGGATTCATTATATTTTAACAATATTGCTAAGTTGAGGGCAATTCGCTTTATGCAAGAATCGCTACATGAGCAATGTGGTTTTGCGAGTTTTAAAATCATCTCTATTCCTTCTCAAAGAGAACAAACTTTATATGATCCTTGGGTGAACATGTTGAGAACGACAGTGACAACGTCGGTAGGGTTTATAGGAGGTGCAGATCTTATTGCTGTTACGGCCTATAATCAACTCTCAGAAAGAGTTGGGGAATCAAAAATAAATGACATGGGACTAAGGCAGTCACGTAATATTTTTAGAATTCTTGATGAAGAGTCTTTTTTAGCGAAAGTTGCTGATCCCTCAGAAGGCAGTTATGCAATTGAGAGTTTAACTTGCGAGTATATTTCTTTAGCTTTTGAACTTATAAAAGATTATGAGTCAAAAGGAGGAGTTTTAGCTCATATTAAAACTTTTGCTCAAAATGTGGAGAGCATAGCTACACTTAGAGAAAAAAATATTTTGAAACGTAAAACCACGATTGTTGGTGTTAATGATTTTTCTCAAACGGATGAAAGTCTCAGACAGCTTTATGGGCAAGATATTTCTTTTAAACCAGAAGAGGGCTTATTTCCTCTTAGAAGGCCCACCAAAAAAATAGAGCAATTACGATATAAGTTAGAAACAAAAAAATTACAAATAACAATTCTTGCTTATGGAGTTGAGTCAAAACTGTCTGGCAGAATTAGTTTTTGTAAAAATTATTTTGAAGTTTTGGGTAAAGAGGTTGAAGTTTGTTTTATCGATAAAGTAGAAACACCGTCATCTGATGTCTTTGTTCTTTGTGCTTTAGATGATGAATATGAAGACCTTTTTAAACAGATTAAACTTGATGAGTCTATTAAATATTTTATTGCGGGCAAAAAGTATAAAAAAGAAGGCTGCCAAAATATTTATCAAGGGCAAGATATTTATGAGGTATTATCTACTCTTTTTAAAGAGGAAAACATATGAGCAATTTTGATAAAATAGATATTTTTAATAAAAAGAAAGTTTCTAATGTTGATGATGATATTTTTTTAACTGCGGAGGGCATTGAGTTAAAAAAAAGATATTCAAAGTTTGAGCGAGAAGATATTCATCATCTAGGTTTTAAGGCAGGAGTTCCTCCTTTCTTAGGAGGCCCTTATCCTACGATGTATAAAAGCAGACCTTGGACCATTAGACAGTATGCTGGATTTTCAACAGCAGAAGAATCAAATGCATTTTATAAAGCTAATATTAAAAATGGACAAACAGGTTTATCTGTAGCTTTTGATTTAGCAACCCATAGAGGTTATGATTCTGATCACCCAAGAGTCGAAGGAGACGTTGGGATGGCCGGTGTGGCCATTGACTCTATTTATGATATGCGCATTTTATTTGATGGTATTCCTTTAGATAAAATGTCTGTTTCAATGACAATGAACGGAGCGGTGTTACCCATATTGGCCTTATATGTTGTGGCAGCAGAAGAACAAGGAGTCTCTAAAGAGCAACTTAGCGGGACCATCCAAAATGATATTTTAAAAGAGTTTATGGTAAGAAATACCTATATTTACCCTCCACAGCCTTCAATGAAGATTATTGCAGATATTTTTGAGTATACATCAACTTATATGCCTAAGTTTAATTCTATTTCTATTTCAGGCTATCATATGCAAGAAGCTGGTGCGACGGCGGACCTGGAGTTAGCTTATACTTTAGCAGATGGAATGGAGTATTTAAAAACTGGTGTCGATGCCAAAATACCTATTGATAAATTTGCTCCAAGACTGTCTTTCTTTTGGGCGATTGGAATGAACTATTTTATGGAAATTGCTAAAATGAGAGCTGGAAGATTGTTGTGGGCGAAGATAGTCAAAGACTTTAGTCCTAAAAACTCTAAATCAATGAGTTTAAGAACCCACTCTCAAACCTCTGGGTGGTCTTTAACCGCACAAGATGTTTATAATAATGTTACCAGAACTTGTATTGAGGCAATGGCTTCAGCTCATGGGCATACGCAATCATTACATACAAATTCATTAGATGAAGCTTTAGCGCTTCCTACGGATTTTAGTGCTCGTATTGCAAGAAATACTCAACTCTTTTTACAAAATGAAACGGACACCTGCCAGCTTGTTGACCCGTGGGCAGGAAGTTATTATGTAGAAAAACTAACTCATGAACTTATGCAAAAAGCCTGGGGACATATTGAAGAAGTTCAAGAATATGGCGGCATGGCCAAGGCGATAGAGGCAGGTATTCCCAAGATGAGAATTGAAGAGGCCAGTGCTAAAACTCAAGCACGAATTGATTCATTACAACAGTCAGTCGTTGGTGTAAATTCTTATCAGTCTTCTATTGATGAAGAAATTCCTGTTTTATCAGTTGATAATTCAAGTGTCAGAAAAACTCAAATTGAGCGTCTTAAAAAATTGAGAGAAGAACGAGATGATTCTGAAGTAGAGCAAAAACTGGAAGCTTTAAGTTCTGCTGCTAAAACACAGCAAGGAAATCTTCTCGAATTAGCTATCAATGCGGCGAGGGCAAAGGCTACAGTAGGTGAAATTAGCATGGCCTTAGAAAAAGTCTATGGAAGACATGAGGCTCAAATTAAAGCAATAAGTGGGGTTTATAAAAAAACTTTTGGAGAATCTCAAGATATGAAAAAACTAGAGTTACTTATTAGTCATTTTGTTGAAAAAGTAGGACGAAGGCCAAGAATTATGTTGGCAAAAATGGGACAAGATGGTCATGATCGTGGACAAAAAGTTATAGCAACGGCTTTTGCTGATTTAGGTTTTGACGTTGATATTGGACCTTTGTTTCAAACTCCTGAGGAAGCAGCAAAGCAAGCTGTGGAAAATGATGTCCATATTATTGGCGTCAGTTCATTAGCTGCAGGGCATTTAACTTTAGTTCCTAAACTTCAAAAAGTTTTAAAACAATATGATCGTGAGGATATGCTTATTGTGGTCGGGGGGGTCATTCCTCCTGATGATTATCAAAAACTTTATGATATGGGAGTCCATGGCGTTTTTGGGCCAGGGACTATTATTCATGAAGCAGCTGCAAAATTAGTTGAGTTATTGAATACTAAGTATGGTTATTGATGAAAAAAAATTTAAGTTTAGCAGATTATATTTCAGGTATTAAAAATAAAGATTTGAGTATTCTTGCTCGGGCCATTACTTTGGTCGAAAGTATGAATGTCCAGCATAGACAATTGGCCAATGAGCTGATTAAAAATATTTTACCTCTTACAGGTAAGGCAAGACGAGTTGGTATTTCTGGCACTCCAGGTGTTGGAAAAAGTACTTTTTTAGAAAACTTTGGTCTCGATTTAATTAACCAAAATAATTCTTTGGCCATTTTGGCCATAGATCCTACAAGTCAACTTACTGGAGGCTCAATTCTAGGTGATAAGACCAGAATGGCCAAACTTTCAGCTCACAGAAATGCTTTTATAAGGCCCAGTCCAAATGGTAAAACCTTAGGAGGTGTTGCTGCGAAAACTCGCGAAGCGATGCTATTGTGTGACGCCTTTGGTTTTGATTATATCTTTATAGAAACAGTGGGAGTAGGACAGTCTGAAATAAGTGTTTCTAAGGTTGTTGATATGTTTATTTTATTAATGCAACCTGGTGGTGGTGATGAGTTACAAGGGATTAAAAGAGGTATTTTAGAAGTTAGTGATTTAGTGATTATAAATAAGGCGGATGGAGAACATGCCAGTTTGGCCAAAATTGCACAGCATGATTATAAAAAATCACTTGAAGTCTTACAGGAAAATCGTCAATGGCAAACAAAGGTATTGCGATGTTCTAGCTTGAAAAAAGAAGGCTTTAAAGATATCAAAAAGAGTATTGATACTTATTTTGATCAATACGATAAAAGTAAAAGGCAAGCTCAATTCAAAAGTTGGATTGAGGACTTGTTAGTTGAAAAGTTTAGTTATCAACTCGCTAAAGTTTCAAACTTTGATGAAAAAGTAAATGCTATCTTGGCCGGCAAAAATGATCTTTTAACTAGTGTAGATGATATTTATAAAGAGGTAATAAGCTATGATTGATTATTCTCGTTCGAAGTTAAAAAGAGCTGAGTATATAGAGAATGCTTTGGAAAAGTATTATCCTCAAACACCTATACCTCTTGATCATAAAGATCCCTATACCTTATTAATAGCGGTTTTATTATCTGCTCAATGTACTGATGAAAGAGTAAATAAAATTACTCCTCATTTATTTGCGATGGCCGATAACCCCTTTGATATGGTTAAGCATACAGTGGAAGAAATTAAAGATATAATTAAACCCTGTGGTTTGAGCCCTAGAAAGTCTAAGGCCATTTGGGAGCTATCAGATATTCTTATCAAAAAATATGAGGGTGTTGTGCCTAAGTCATTTGAAGCCTTGGAATCTTTGCCAGGTGTTGGACATAAGACAGCTTCAGTTGTGATGGCACAAGCCTTTGATGTACCAGCTTTTCCTGTTGATACTCATATTCACCGTCTGGCACAAAACTGGAAATTAACTTCAGGCAAAAATGTTGAACAAACTGAAAAAGATTTAAAACGATTATTTCCCAAGGAGAAGTGGAATAAACTCCATTTGCAGATTATTTTTTATGGCCGAGAGTATTGTACCGCCCGAGGTTGCAAGGGCTTAGTGTGCCCAATATGCACAACTTTGTTTCCTAAAAGAAAAAGACCAATAGAGAAAAAATAGTTTTAAACCGCCCGACTAAATTGATGATAGAGAAAACTCAAACTTAGTAACGAACCTCTAGGCTGCTTTTAAAAAGGGATTTTATTGAGGCGCTAGTGAGCAGTTATGCTAG
>LUMW01000640.1_pt1 | contig 15532 bp, 10 predicted proteins | sample 729761 | NCBI WGS metagenome assembly LUMW01 (sample SAMN03860302, study PRJNA289734) | marine metagenome | biome: seawater column; feature: ocean; material: water; isolation source: Red Sea water column Station 192 - depth 500m | place: Saudi Arabia: Red Sea | collected 2011-10-15 | depth 500 m
AGCTTGGCGATCTTGAGCGCATGGGGCAGCGTCACGTTGTTGAGCGCATAGGTGCTGGTGCGCGCCACCGCGCCGGGCATGTTGGCGACGCAGTAATGGACCACGTCATCGACCACATAAGTGGGATCGGCATGCGTCGTCGCGCGGCTGGTTTCGAAGCAGCCCCCCTGATCGATCGCCACGTCGACGAGAACCGAGCCTTTCTGCATGCGCTTGAGCATATTGCGCGTCACGAGCTTGGGTGCGGCCGCGCCGGGGATGAGGACCGCGCCGATGACGAGGTCAGCGCTGCTGACCGCGTCGAGCAGGTTCGCCGCATTGGAAAACCGCGTGCTGGCCCGCGCTTCGAAATGCGTGCCGACCTTTTCGAGAACTTCGGGATCGCGGTCGAGAATGGTGACATTGGCGCCGAGGCCAACCGCCATCTGCGCGGCGTTGAAGCCGACCACGCCGCCGCCGATCACCACGACCTTGCCCGGCATCACGCCCGGAACCCCGCCGAGGAGGACGCCGCGCCCGCCATGCGCCTTTTCCAGCGCGGCGGCGCCCGCCTGTACGCTCATGCGCCCGGCCACCTGGCTCATCGGCTTCAGCAGCGGCAGTTGGCCGCGCGGGCCGGTGACCGTCTCGTAGGCGATCGCGGTCACGCCACTATCAAGCAGATCGCGCGTCTGATCGGGATCGGGGGCGAGGTGGAGATAGGTGTAGAGGATCTGGCCCTGGCGCAGTTTCTTGCGCTCTTCGGCCTGCGGTTCCTTGACCTTCACCACCATTTCGCATTCGGCGAAGATCGGGTCCGGCCCGTCGACGATCTTGGCGCCGGCGGCCATATACTGCTCGTCCGTCGCGTCGATGCCGAGGCCCGCACCGCTCTCGATCCAGACTTCGTTGCCCTGGCTGGTCAGCTCGTAGGCGCTTTCGGGCGTCAGGCCGACACGGTATTCGTGATTCTTGATTTCCTTGGGGCAACCGACGCGCATGGGATTCTCCTTCTCGGCCCGTCCGTTACAACTGCAACCGTTTGGCGGCAAGCGGAGTCGCCCGAACGCCACTGCCGCTACGGTTGCACCGCGTTCACGCGTCCCCAGTTAGGGTGCGCAGCGAAAATCCGAGGAATGCTTTCATCCCCCAACTCACATTTTTGATCGCCGAAAGCGGCACGCCTGCCGACCGGCAGGAACGCCGCGCCGATACCGGCAAGAGTTCCGGCGAAACCTATCGCGCGACGCTGAAGCAGATGCGGCCCGGCTGCACGGTCGATCTGGTGCGCCCCTCCGACGATGGCGCGCTCCCGCTCTCGGCCAAGGACATCGCGGCGTACGATGCGGTCTTCATCACGGGATCGCCGCTGCATGTTTACGAGGACAGTCCGGTAGTCGATCGTCAGCTCGCCTTCATGCGGGCTGTGTTCGCCAGCGGGACGCCTTCTTTCGGGTCCTGCGCGGGATTGCAGGTCGCGGTCGCAGCGGCGGGCGGAACGGTGCGTCGGATGCCCCAACGGTTGGAGGCGGGAATTTCGCGCCGGATCACCGCGACGGCGCAGGGGCGCGATCATCCGTCACGCCGGTACAGGCCGCCGAAATCCGCCACGATCGGGGCATCTTCTGGGGCGTGCAGTATCATCCCGAACTGAGCCTGGCTGAAATCGCTGACGCTCTGCGCCGCGAAAGCGATGCGCTGGTGAAAGCGGATCTCGCGCGGAGCGAGGGCGAGGTCGAGGAGCAGGCCCGGCTCTACGACGCGCTCGATTGCGAGCCGGAAAGCCGCGCGCTGCAATGGCGGCTCGGCGTGGACGGCGAGCTGGCTCTCGAAGAGAGGCGGCGGCTGGAAATCACGAATTTCCTCGCCGCCATCCCCTCGCTCGATCGGCGCGCCTAGCCGCCCGGTTGGGCCTCCAGCCCTTCGACGAACTCGGCCCCGGTCACGATTTCGGCGGTCGAAGCGCCCAGCGTATCGCCGATCGCTTCCGCCCGTCCGCCGAGGCACGCGGCGAGGAAATTCTCGGTCACGGCGTTGAAGGCGATGTTGTTGGTAGGCTTGGCGAAGCCGTGGCCCTCATCCGGATAGACGACATAGGTCACCGGAATGCCGCGCTCTTCCATGGCTGCCACGATCTGATCGCTTTCCGCTTGATTGACGCGCGGATCGTTCGCGCCCTGGCCGATCAGCAGCGGCTTGGTGATCCGGTCCGCCTTGTAGAGGGGGGAGGCTTCCTTGATCAGCGCCAGCCCTTCCTCCGTGTTGGGATTGCCCATCCGGTCATGGAATTGCGAGATCAGCGGGGCCCAATAAGGCGGAATGGTCGACAGCAGCGTTTCGAGATTCGATGGCCCGACGATGTCCACGCCGCAGGCAAAGGTTTCGGGCGTGAAGGTCAGGCCCACTAGCGTGGCATAGCCGCCATAGGACCCGCCCATGATCGCCACTTGATCGCGCGGCGCGATGCCCTCGTTCACCGCCCATTCGACCGCGTCGATCAGATCGTCATGCATCTTTTTCGACCATTCGAGATTACTGGCATTGATGAAATTCTTGCCGAATCCGGTCGAGCCACGGAAATTGACGCTCATCACCGCATAGCCGCGATTGGCGAGCCATTGGTGGGTGGCATTGTAGCCATAGCCGTCGCGCGCCCAGGGTCCGCCATGGACCAGCAGCACCATCGGCACCGGGCTGTCGGGCACACCGTCTGCATCGCTGTCGCTGCCCGGCGGCAGAGTGAGGTAGCTCGGCAGCGTCAGCCCGTCGCGGCTCGTCAGTTCTAGCGTGTGCATCGGCTGCAAAGGCGCGTCTTCCAGTTCGGGGCGCCCCACATAGAGCCGCGTCAGTGTTCCGGCGTCGCGATCGTAGAGATAGGCGGCGCCCGGCGCCACCACCGGATCGTTGCCGACGATCCATTTGCGATCGTCATCGGTGCGCGACTGGATACCGTATTGCCCTTCGAGTTCGGCATCGAGGAAATCGAGCGCGGCCTTGATCTCGGGATCGGTGGCGGTCCATTCGGTCTTGAGATAATTGACCGAATAGGCCTCGATCTCGCCGGTCTGCTGATCGCGGATCGAACCGCCGATATCGGCCAGCCGGCGGGCGATGTCGTCAGCGAATCTTCCATGTCGGTGGAGCTGAAGGGTTCCGGCGCGATCACATTGTCTTCGACCTTGAAGACATCCATGCCGCCGGTCTGGTTGGGGCGCAGCGCCACCCGCACGTCGAGATTGTCGTCGGCCATGAAGCCCGCATAGCCTTCGTTCTCGATCAGCTTGGTCAGCTCTCCCGAGCCGAGGTCGAGGCGATAGACGTCATGAAAGCGCGGATCGCGATTGTTGAGGCTGACCAGAATGGCGTCCTTGATCGTGGTCGATGCGCCGATGATCTGGACGCGCGTATCCTCGAACGGAGTCAGCGTGGTTTCCGCGCCCGTTTCCACGTTCACGCCGTAGAGCAGGAAGTTCTCGTCCCCGCCCTTGTCCTGAACGTAGAGCACGCTCTTTCCGTCCGGCGCCCAGAAATACTGGCGGATCGGCCGGTCGGTGGAGCCGGTGATGGCGCGCGCCTGATCGGGATCGTCAGCGGGGGCGAGCCAGATGTTCAGCACCCCGTCCCTGGGCGCAAGCCATGTCAGATACGCGCCGTCAGGACTGATCTGAGCGGAGGCGCGCGTCGGATTGCCGAACAGCGCCTCGCGCGCGATCAGCGGATAGGCGGACAGATCCTGCCCGGCAGGGGCGGTCGCGGCGGGTGATGTCATCGAAGGGTCCTGGCTTAGAGCGGGCGTGCCGGACAGCAGCCCGGCGGCAAGAGCGGTTAGGCTGGCTTTACGAAGCATGGTCATGTGAGGTTCCCCTTATCTGGACGATACACCTGTATTGCCCAGATAATACACAACCGAACCTGCGGTGAAAGCCTTTCGATCGAAAGGCGCTTTCATCGTTCCGTGCGGAAGCCTCGCACCAGTCCGACCACGAAGAGCGACCATCCCACCGTCATTCCGGCGATTCCGCCGAGCACAAGAACCGAGACCATCGTCTGCGCGAGCGGGCCGGCATCGTAACCGGCACCCGCGATCGGCAGGCTGTCGCCCGCACCGGTCGCAGCCGACAGGGTGAGGCCGAACCACAGGGCGTATATGCCCGCCACCACGCTCCAGCGCGCCACGGCGGACCAGAGCGAGGACAGCGCGACCCAGCGCCAGACCAGGCCGAAGATCATCAGCGCAATGCCGCTCTGAACGGCGGTCAGATGCGCCGACAGCGCCATGCGCGGATTGAGGAAGGACTGGACCAGCACCCCTTCGATCAGGCCCAGCAGGAACAGGATCGCTCCGGCCAGGATCGGCATCCGCGCGGCATCTTGCATTTCAGGCCACTCCCCCGTTCGGGCGCTTCGATCCGCGCCGGGCGTCTAGATCGGGTTCCCGTCGCGATCGCGGAAGATCTCGCGGCGGCCGACATGGTCGGATGCGCTGACGAGGCCTTCGCTTTCCATCCGCTCGATCCATTTCGCTGCCGTGTTGTACCCCACGCCCATCTGGCGCTGGAGCCACGATCCGCTCGCCTTCTGGTTCTCGAATACGATCTGGCAGGCCTGGCGATATTTGCGCTCTTCGGGATCGTCGCTCGCCGTCAGCTCGTCGTCGAAGCCGAAGCCGCCGCCTTCCTCCGGCTCTTCCGTGACGGCATCGACATAGTCGGGCGTGCCCTGGCCGCGCCAGTGATCGGCCACCGCCTCGACCTCCTCGTCGGACACGAAGGGCCCATGCACACGCACCATCGCACCGGTATTGGGCTTGTAGAGCATATCGCCCTTGCCCAGCAGCTGTTCCGATCCCTGCTCGCCGAGGATGGTGCGCGAATCGATCCGGCTGGTGACCTTGAAGCTGATCCGGGTCGGTAGGTTCGCTTTGATGACGCCGGTGATGACGTCGACCGAGGGGCGCTGCGTCGCCATGATGAGGTGGATGCCCGCCGCGCGGCTCTTCTGGCTGAGGCGCTGGATCAGCACCTCGATTTCCTTGCCGACGGTCACCATCAGATCGGCCAACTCGTCCACGATCAGCACGATCTGGGGCAGGACTTCGTAATCGAGCTGTTCTTCCTCGTAGATCTCCTCGCCGGTTTCGGGATCGAAGCCGGTCTGGACGCGTCGGCCCAGCGGCGCGCCCTTGGCGATCGAGGCCTTCACCTTTTCGTTGAACGAATGGATGTTGCGCGAATTCACGCTCGACATCATGCGATAGCGCTTCTCCATCTCGCCCACCGCCCATTTGAGCGCGCGGACCGATTTGTGCGGTTCGGTGACGACCGGCGACAGGAGATGCGGGATGTCGTCATAGCTCTTGAGTTCGAGCACCTTGGGATCGATCAGGATCAGGCGGCACTCGGTCGGCGTGAAGCGATAGAGCAGCGACAAGAGGATACAGTTCAGCCCCACCGACTTACCCGACCCGGTTGTGCCCGCGACGAGCAGGTGGGGCATGGCGGCGAGATCGGCGATGATCGGTTCGCCCGCGATATCCTTGCCCAGGATCATGGGCAGATTGCCCTTGGCCTCCGCGAAATCTTCCGATTCGGCCAGTTCCTTGAACGCGACCGTCTGGCGGTCGGCATTGGGTAGTTCGATACCGATCACGGTCTTGCCCGGAATCGGGGATACGCGCGCGCTGATCGCGGACATGTTGCGGGCGATATCTTCGGCGAGGCCCACCACGCGGCTGGCCTTGATGCCCGGCGCGGGTTCCAGCTCGTACATGGTCACGACCGGGCCGGCGCGCACCGCCACGATCTCGCCCTTGACGTTGAAATCGTCGAGCACGTTTTCGAGCAGGCGGGCGTTCCGCTCCAGCGCCATCTTGTCGAGCTTCGCGACCTTCTGTTCACCCGGATCGGCGAGCAGGTCGAGGCTGGGCAGATCGTATTCGGCAAACATGTCGCGCTGGCGGGGCTTGGCCGCCGGTTCCGCCCGCCGCGGCGCCGACGTGGGATCGGAGATTTCGGGTGCGCGGCGGGGCGAAGCGGGCTCTTCCGCAAGCGGTTCGGCAGCTTCTTCGGCTCGCGCGCGGCGTTCCTTGCGGCGGGGGAGAGGAAGGATCTCGCTGTCGGCGATCTTGTCCGCGATGCGCGGGGCGCGGCGCAGGAATTCGGGCAGAGTCAGGAATTGCACCCAGTCGATCGCGAAGACGCGCGTGACCAGCGCCCCTCCGCCGAACAGTGCGACGATCCCGGCGAGCGCGATGATCCAGCCCGACGCGCCTTCGGGGAAGCGCCCTGCCACGGCCTCGATCCCGCCCGCGCCCAGCAGGCCCGCGAGCCCGCCGAACCCGGCCGGAAGCCCATTGGCGCTGCCTTCGAACACCAGCGCGAGCACGGTGGCGAGCAGGACCATGGCGGCCAGCAGCATGGCGAAGGGCCGCCACCAGCGGCCTTCATCGGCGGAACTGTCGGTCTCGATCCCGCGCCATAACCGGCGTGCGGAAATATAGAGCAGCGGCAGCAGCAGCACGGCGGTGAGGCCGAACCAGTAGAGGGCACGTTCCGCCGCCCAGGCGCCGCTCGATCCCATCCAGTTGGCGATATCGCTATCGGCGGCGGCGGTGGACTGGCTGGGATCGGTCTGCGCATAGCTCGCGAGCGACAGGGCCAGGAACAGCGTGCCGAGGCTCAGCACGGCGGCACCCGCGATCTGGCCTGCACGCCGGAGCGAGCGCCGGAAGGCGGCCTTCCAGTCGGTTACCGTCATTGCCTGGCTTGCCATGAAAGATCCTTCCCGCCCTGTCTCGTACTAGGGCGCCCCCTATGCGGCTCGGTACTGTTATGAGTGGGGCAGGAGTCCGAGGTCAAGCGCTGTTCGGCAGACGGGTCAGACCGTCGATGGCGGCCCAGCGCGGCCAGTCGAGCGCGGCGGCGCGATGAACCGTCATTCCGCCCAGAGCGATAACGGGCAGGGATGTCCTCTGCGCGAGCGTATGAAAGCCGTCCATGCCCAGCGTCGTGCCCCCTTCGTGCGAGCGGGTGGGGAAGACGGGGGACACGAAGACGCCATCGGCCCTGGCGCGTTCGGCTTCTTTCAGTTCGCTTGCGTCATGCGCCGTGGCGAGGCGCAGCAGCTGTCTCTTATCCGGAGTGCCCGACAGGACGATGCGATGGCCGCGCTCTCTCGCATGCTCCGCCAGCACCTCGAACCGTGCGGCGCGCTCTGTGGGGGCGAGGTTATAGTGCCGGTATACGAAGCCAGATCCCGGCGGCAGGCGGTCGAGCGAATCCTCGAGCTGCGCATCGTTGCGCGCATCGGACAGGAGCCAGAGGCAAGGCAGATCGGCGGAAGGCTGGCACTGTGTCACGCAACCGCTATAGCGCGCCCCATGTCCGAACGCGCCCCCGTTTCAACCCCACTCGCCCATGTTCGCGAGGCGATCGCCCATAGCTGCAAGATCGCCCGCCGCGAGCCCGACGAGGTGACTTTGATCGCGGTCAGCAAGACTCGCTCCGCCGGGGAGATCGAGCCGCTGCTCGAACAGGGGCAGCGCGCGTTCGGTGAAAACCGGGTGCAGGAAGCGCAGGCGAAATGGCCGGGCTTGCGCGAACGGTTTCCCGACGCGGAACTGCATCTGATCGGCCAGCTCCAGTCGAACAAGGCGGAGGATGCGGTGGCTTTGTTCGATTGCATCCACGCGCTCGACCGGCCGAGCCTGGTCAAGGCGCTCGCCAAGGCGTTCGACAAGACCGGTCGGCGCGTGCCCTGCTTCGTCCAGGTCGATGTGGGCGACGAGAAGCAGAAGGGCGGTTGCCCGGTCGCTGAACTGTCCGGCCTGCTCGACCAGGCGCGCGACGCCGATATTCCGGTGCGCGGCCTGATGTGCCTGCCGCCCGCCGATATCGAACCCGCGCCCTTCTTCGCCCTGCTCGGCAAGCTGGCGTTGGATCATGGCCTCCCCGATCTCAGCATGGGGATGAGCGGGGATTACGAGACTGCGATCATGCTTGGCGCGACGCATGTGCGCGTGGGCACGGCGCTGTTCGGCCCGCGAGACTGACGTCCCACCGTTCCCAAGGCAATCGGTCGGATACGAAAAAGGGCGCCCCTCGCGGGGCGCCCTTCTCCTCTCCAATCGGTAAACCGGTCAGAACTTGCCGCGCACCGTGATCCCGTAGGTCCGGGGCTCGGCGAGATAGGCCGAGAAGGTCTGCTGCGGCGCCACGAAGGAGGTGTTGAACGCGACCTGCGTGTAATCCACGTCGAACAGGTTCTGCACCCAGCCTTCCACCGCGAAGCGATCGGCGATGTTGGTGAGGCCGATACGGCCGTTCACGATCGCATACCCGTCCTGTTCCTTGCCGTAGAGCAGGTCCGAACCGGTGTTGTAATCGCTGGTCATGCGGACGTTGAAGAAGACCAGGCCCTTCATTCCGCTCTCGCCGAGCGGCGGCGTCCAGGTGACGGACGAGGTCGCCACGATCTGCGGCGCGTTCGACAGATTGTCGCCCGGCAGCAGACGCAGCGCCGGATCGAGCGGCACGCCGCTGTCGTTCCCGATCAGATTGTCTTCATAGCTGGTGTCGGAATAGGTGAAGCCGAAGGTGAAGCCCAGATCGCGGATCGGGTTGACCGTCGCTTCGACTTCCACGCCCTGCGCGATCACGCCGGGGGCCACCGCGTCGGGATTGCAGGCACCGGTAGCGGCGCTGGCATCCTGATCGGCACCGCCCAGATTGTCGTCACAGGAATTGACGTTCTGCACCAGGAAGACCGAACCGTTGAAGGTGTTCAGCTGGAAATTCGTGAATTCCTGGCGGAACGCCGCGAGGCTCAGCCCGAATTCGCGGGTCGAGTACTTCGCGCCGACTTCGTAGGCATTCACGGTCTCTTCCGCGAACTGCAGCACCGACGGATTGATCGCGGCGGCGTTGAACGCCACCGGGTTCGACAGTGCCGAACGGTCGAGGTTGAAGCCGCCCGCCTTGTACCCGCGCGAATAGGACGCGTAGGTCATGAGGTCGGGGGTCGGCTTCCAGCTCAGGATCGCCGTGCCGGTGAATTCGTCCTCGTCCCGCTCGTCCGAGATGGAAACGCCGTTCAATTCGGACGTCGAATTGCCCTGGCAGGACAGCGCCAGCAGGCCACCCGCCAAGCCGCCGAGCGCCGGATTGGTAAGCAGCGGACGCAGCAGGGCACGGTTTGCCGGGCAGAACACGTTGTCGTTGCCGAACGTGGCGTCCAGCGTCTTGGTTTCGTTGGTGTAACGAAGGCCAAGCGTCAGATCGATATTGTCGGTGATGTGGAAGATGTTGTGCGTGAACAGCGCGAAGTTTTCGCTGTTCTGATTGTACTGGTCGCCGGTCGAACCGCGATCGCGGACCTGGGCGAGATTGTTGATCGCACCCACGATCAGCGGCGTCGCCGGGCCGAAGGCGCCAGCACCGCCATTCGCGAGCGTCAGCGCCGCGATATTGGGGCCGAAGCAATTGGCGGCACCGGGGTTGGCGAGCGCCGGGTTGATCGCCAGAGCGATACGGCAATTGGCGAAGGTGCCGTATTGGGTGCCGAACCGCAGATTGTCCTTAACCGTCAGGTCTTCATTGGCGTAATAGCCGCCGACCAGCCAGTCGAGCCGGTCGTTGAACGCGGTGCCGGTCAGGCGCAGTTCCTGGGTAAAGGTTTCGAACGCGCGCGCGCCGCCGAATTCGTTGGGCGCGCGATAGAGCAGGTCGACCTGCGTGTAGTCGGTGTCCGAGCCCTGGAAGTTCGAATATTCGCGATAGCCGGTGATCGAGGTCAGCGTGACATTGCCGAAATCCCAGTTAAGTTCGCCGGAAACCCCGTAATCCTCGGTTTCGCCGTCATAGCTGCGACCGGGCGTGATGTAGATATCGCGGTTGAAGGTCGACTGGGTCAGCGCGTTGGGATTCTGGCCGAGGCCGAGCAGGATGTTGACGATCGGGTTGCCGGTGCTGGTCAGCGCGGGCGACCCGCCGACCGGGCGGGTGAACGGATCGAGTCCGGGCGATACGCGGGCCAGCGGTGCGAAATCGGGCTGCACGAAGGTCGCGGCGCAGCACGCCTCTTCCTTCTTCGAATAATCGCCGACCAGGCGGAAGGTCAGGTTCTCGGTCGGTTCGAACAGCAACTGGCCCCGCACCAGATACCGGTCGCGATTGTTGATCTTCACGTCGTTGACGACATCGTTGTAGAAGCCGTCACGCTCGAAATAAACGCCGTCGACACGCGCAGCGATGGTGTCGCCGAGCGGCACGTTCACGCCGCCTTCGACCTTAATCGCGTCGTAATTCCCGTAGGTGAAGGCACCGTAGCCCGAGAACTGGAATTCCGGCGGCGCGGTGTAGATGCTGATGAGACCGGCAGAGGCGTTACGGCCGCCGAGCGTGCCCTGCGGGCCGCGCAGGATTTCGACTCGGTCGAGCGGGCCGAGTTCGGACAGCGCACTACCCGAACGCGAACGATAGACCCCGTCGACGAACACTGCGACCGAGCTTTCGAGGCCGGGATTGTCGCCGACGGTGCCGATGCCGCGAATACGGGCCGATCCGTTCGCTTCGTTACCCGTCGAGGAGACGAGGAGCGAGGGGGCGACCTGGTTCAGTTCGCGAATGTCGCTGGTGCCCGAATTCTGCAGCGTTTCGCCCGAAACGGCGGAAACGGCCACGGGAACGTCGGCCAGAACCTGCGCACGGCCCTGCGCCGTCACGATGATGACATTGTTGTCTTCGACATCGGCGTTTTCGAGCTGACCGTCGGGAGACTGGTCCTGAGCATAGGCGGCTTGGGGAATCATCGCCGCACCGGCCCCAAGCAGGGCGAGCACGCGTAACGACGCGAACTGGGATTTCATGCACTCTCTCCTGAGTTTTATGGTTATGACATGATTGCATAGCTATGCACGGCAAACTTGCAACAATCTATCGACAGGCGCCGTTCAAGCGTCCTCCAACCGTGCCTGTAATGCATCACTTGCCGCTTCGAGCAGGGCGGCCTCGATCCGGGCGAGACGGGCCTCGCCGGTGATTTTAGAGCCGGTTACGTCGGTGACGTAGAAGGTATCCGCCGCGCGCTCTCCATAGGCAGTGATATGCGCCGACTGGACCACCAGCCCCTCTTCGAACAGCGCCCGGCTGAGGCGGTTGAGAAGCGCCGAGCGGTCGCGCGCATTGACTTCGATCACGGTGAACCGGTTCGAGGCCTTGTTGTCGAACACGATGCGCGGATCGACGTCGAACGCCTTGGACCGGCTGTGGGGCAGCGGGCGCTGGGCCAGGCGCGGTTCCAGGTCGATCCGGTTGGCGAGCGCATCGGCGATCGATTTCTTCAACCGTTCGAGCTGGCCCTCCTCCATGAAGGGGCGACCGTGCGGATCCTGCACGAGGAAATTGTCGACCGCCCAGCCGTCGCGAGAAGTGTGGATGCGCGCGTCGATGATGTTCCCACCCGCCAAATGGATGCCGCCCGCGATGCGATAGAACAGGCCGGGATGGTCGGCGGCGATCACTGTCACCAGCGTGGCGCCGCGCTCCTCGTAGAATTCGCAATGGATCGAGAGCGCGTGATCGGCCTCGCGCGCGGCGTGGTAATGGACCAGATTGATCGCGGCGATATCGGCCGGTTCGGCGATCCAGTAGGCATCGTCCAACCGCTCGCCCACGCTGGCGACGAGATCGCTGCGCGCGCCCAGCCGTTCGGAAACCTCGGCGCGCTTGGCCGCCACGCGCTCGTGCCGCCCATGCCGCGCATGGCCGAGCCTCAAGCGCTCCTGCGATAGGTCGAACAACTCGCCCAGCAGCTGACCCTTCCAGCTGTTCCAGGTTCCCGGCCCCACGGCGCGGATGTCCACGGCGGTCAGGATGGCGAGATGGCGCAGCCGTTCCAGCCCCTGCACCGTGGCGACGAAATCCTCCACCGTCTTGGGATCGGTCAGGTCGCGCTTCTGCGCGGTGTGACTCATCAACAGGTGATGGAGCACCAGCCAGGCGACCAGCTCGGTCTCGTTTTCGTTGAGGCCGAACCGCGGGCACAATTCGCGCGCCACTTCCGCGCCCAGGATCGAATGGTCGCCCTTCCGACCCTTGGCGATATCGTGCAGCAACACCGCGACATAAGCGGCCCGGCGGCTGGCGACCTTGTGGATCAGCCGCGTGGCGCGCGGATGATCGTCCTTCAATTCGCCCTTCTCGATCCGCGACAGCAATCCGATCGCGCGGATGGTGTGTTCGTCCACCGTGTAATGGTGATACATGTTGAATTGCATCTGCGCGTTGACGCGGCCGAAGTCCGGCACGAAGCGGCCCATCACGCCAGCCTCGTTCATCCATCGCAGCACGCTTGCAGGATCGTTGCGACCCGCCAGCAAATCGAGGAACAGCGCGTTGGCGCGTGCGTCCTCGCGCACAGTGTGATCGATCAGCTTCGCATCGCGCGCGGCCTGTCGCATGGTGCGCGGGTGGACTTCCAGCTCCTCCTCCTCGGCCAGCTGGAACACTTCGATCAGGCGCACCGGATCCTTGCGGAACCATTCGTCGGACGGCGCGGCGATCTTGCCGCCATGGACGACATAGCCCTTCAATTCGCGCGGACGGCTGCGGAACCCGGCGAAAAAGCCGCGCTTGGCGCTCTTTTGGGCGAATTCTTCGTCCAGCTGGGCGAGGAACACGCCCGTCAGGCTGCCGACCCGCTTCGCCTGAAGGAAATAGAATTGCATGAACCGTTCGACCGAGCTTTTGCCCGGCCGATCGGCGAAATTCATCCGCTCGGCGATCTGCCGCTGGAAGTCGAAGGTCAGCCGATCCTCTGCCCGCCCGGTGATCTGGTGCAGATGACAGCGCACCGCCAGCAGGAATCGCTCCGCGCGGCGGAAGCCTTTGTATTCCGCCGTTGTCAGCAGCCCCACATCGATCAGTTCCTTCGCGCTCCTGACCTGGTGGGTGTATTTGCCGATCCAGTAGAGCGTCTGCAGATCGCGCAAGCCGCCCTTGCCGTCCTTGATATTGGGTTCGACGACATAGCGGCTATCGCCCATCCGTTTGTGCCGCGCGTTTCTCTCGGCCAGCTTCTCGACCACGAACTGCCGCTCGGTCCCGCGCGCCACCTCGCTCCAGAACCGGCGCGCCGCCTCGTCGTAGAGCACCTCGTCTCCCCAGACGTAGCGGGCCTCGAGCAGGCTGGTGCGGATCGTCAGGTCCTCGCGCGCCAGCCGGATCGCATCGTCCAGCGTGCGGCTGGAATGGCCGACCTTGAGGCCGAGATCCCACATCAGATAGAGCATCGCCTCGATCACCTGCTCGCACCAGGCGGTGTGGCGCTGGGGCGTCAGGAAGGCGATGTCGACATCAGAATGCGGCGCCATTTCGGCGCGGCCGTATCCGCCGACCGCCAGGATCGCGAGCCGTTCCGCGCTGCTGCGATTCGGCGCGGGGTAAAGATCGGCGGTCACGTGGTCGTAGAGCACGCGCACCAGTTGATCGGTCAGGAAGGCGTAGCCGCGCGTGCAGGCATGGCCCGCCGACGGGTTTTCCTCCAGCCGGCGCACAAGCTCCGCCCGCCCGAGATCGAGCGCTTCGCGCAGAGCCGCAACGATGGCCGGACGCGCCTTTTCGCCCTCTTTCGCGACCAGCGCGGCGATCCGTCCGGCGAGCTGCCGCCGGTCGATGATCGCGCGCTGATTCGGAACGGGGGAGCGATTCACGCCGCGGCGCTATCCTTCGCGTAGAGCGCCTTCACCGCCCGCTTGTCGACCTTCTGCGTGCCGAGGCGCGGCAGCTGTTCTTCGGCCTGCCACAGTTTCTCGGGGATCTTGAAGTGCGCGATATGCTCGGCGAGGTAGGATTTGAGATCGTCCGGGGACAGGCTTTCGCCCGGCTGGGTCAGATAGACTGCCGCGGGCACCTCGCCCATCCGCTCGTCCGGAAGGCCGAAGACGGAACATTCCGCCACCGCCGGATGCGCATAGATCGCGTCTTCCACTTCGATGCAGGCGATGTTCTCGCCCCCGCGGATGATGATGTCCTTCTTGCGGTCGACGATATAGAGATAGCCTTCCGGGTCGAGATAGCCGAGATCGCCGGTGCGGAAATAGGCATCGTCGGTATAGGCCGCCTTGGTGGCTTCCTCGTCCTTCCAATAGCCGAGGAAGTTCGCGGTCGAGCGGATCGAGATTTCGCCCACTTCGCCCTGAGGCAGGGCTTTGCCCGCATCGTCCAGAATCGCCATATCGACCAGCGGGCGCGAGGCCATGCCGGTGGAGCCGGGCTTGGCGAGGTAATTCTCGTTGAGATTGCCCGCGCCGATCGCATTCGTTTCGGTAAGCCCGTATCCCAGCAGCGGGAAACCGTTGGGGAACGATTCCTTGATCTTGTTCACGTGTTCGACCGGGCGCGGCGCGCCGCCGGCCGCGAAGCTCTTGCATTGCGACAGGTCGAACTGGTCGCGATCGGGATGCGTCGCCATCTCGTAGCTCATCAGCGGGACGCCGACGAAGTAGGTGACCTTTTCCTCGTCCAGAAGACGAAGCGCCTCGCCCGCATCCCATTTCGGCATCAGCACCAGCTTGCGCCCGATCGCGATCGACTGGAGAAAGACCGGAATTTCACCCGTGACATGGAACAGCGGCACGCTGACCAGCGCGCTCGGCTGCACGGTCGGCGCCTCGCCCCGCTCGGTCAGAAGCTGGAGGATCATCGCGGTCTGGCAGATATAGTTCATCGTGCCGGACACGACGCCGAGATGATCGGAGAAGGCGCCCTTGGGATTGCCCGTCGATCCCGACGTATAGAGGATGGTGGCAAGGTCGTCCGGCCCCAGCTCGCCGAGCATGCGCATGGCGGTGTCGCCATCGCCCGTGATCGGGGCAAGGCCCGCTTCGTCATGGTCGAACACCACGATACTGGCGCCGTGCTCGATCCCGTCGAGGCGGGCGGCACGCGGTGCATCGGCCAGGACCAGCGAACATTCGCACAGGTCGATTCCGTAGGCGAGCTCTTCGCCCGTCCACCAACCGTTCAACAGCGTGGCGCAGCCGCCCGCCATGATCGTGCCCATATAGGCGATCGCCCATTGGGCCGAATTGCGCGCCGCGATGCCGACCCTATCGCCTTTCTTGACGCCGTGCCGGGTCGCCAAACCATGCGCCACTTTGCCGGCGGCGGTGTAAACCTCGCCGAAGGTCAGACGCTGATCGCCGTCCACCAGGAACAGCGCCTCCTTGTTCTGATTGCAGAAATGGGCGAAATAATGCGCCAGGCTGGGCGGCGCGTTGACGAAGGCGGGCATGTCGACCCCGCGGCGTGTCACGGTCTTCAGGGCGAACATCTGTCCATCGGCGGTCACGGCATCGGTGACGCGGTTAATGTCGCGGTCGAGATCGGTCTGCATAAGGTGCGGCTATCCTCTCTTGAATTCTCCGAAGGCGTATCAGCCGGTGTGCGGGCTTTCGCGCATCGCCCGGCTGTGCCAAAAGCCGCCCCCGACGAGGTCGCAAGCGGCGGCTTTCGGACCACCTATAAGGGATAACCCTGTGCTGTCACTACTCGCG
>LUMW01001505.1_pt1 | contig 15499 bp, 13 predicted proteins | sample 729761 | NCBI WGS metagenome assembly LUMW01 (sample SAMN03860302, study PRJNA289734) | marine metagenome | biome: seawater column; feature: ocean; material: water; isolation source: Red Sea water column Station 192 - depth 500m | place: Saudi Arabia: Red Sea | collected 2011-10-15 | depth 500 m
GGCCACCGCCTGGCTGGACCTCGCCGCCGCCACCGGGGGGGCGCACCTCGTGAGCCTCACCGGCCACAAGTTCGGCGGCCCCAAGGGGGCGGGCGCCCTCGTGCTGCGCGACGGCGCCACCGTCGCCCCGGTGCTGCGCGGCGGCGGCCAGGAGCGGGAGCGCCGCAGCGGCACCCAGAACGTGCCCGCCATCGTCGGCCTCGGCGTTGCGGCCCGGCTGGTCGCCACCGACCGCGACGACGCCGCCGCCCGGGTCGGGGCGCTGCGCGACCGCCTCGAGGCGGGCCTGCTGGCCGCCGTGCCCGACGCCCGCCGCACCGTGCCCGGCGGGGTCGCACGCACCGCCGGCGTGGCCCACGTCTGCGTCCCCGGCATCGAGAGCGAGGCGCTGCTGTTCCTGCTCGAGCGCGACGGCATCAGCGCCAGCGCCGCCTCGTCGTGCGCCAGCGGTGCCCAGGAGCCGTCACACGTGCTGGCCGCCATGGGCGTCGACCGCGACGCCGCCGTCGGGTCGCTGCGCCTGTCGCTCGGCCACGGAACCACCGACGCCGAGGTCGACCACGCCCTCGCCGCCATCCCGGCGGCCGTGGCCCGCCTGCGGGAGCACGCCCGGTGAGCGCCCCGCCCGTGATGGTCGCCATGTCCGGCGGGGTCGACTCGTCGGTGGCGGCCGCCCTGCTGCTCGAGGCGGGCCGGGAGGTGGTCGGCGTGACCCTGCGGCTCTGGGGCGGCGAGTCCGACTCGGGCTGCTGTGCCGTCTCCGACGTGGACGACGCACGCCGGGTCTGCGACGCCCTCGGCATCGAGCACCACGTGTTCAACCTGGGCGACGACTTCGACCGCCACGTCGTCGAGCCCTACGTGGCCGCCCACGCCGCCGGCCGCACCCCCAACCCGTGCATCGAGTGCAACCGGCACGTCAAGTTCGACCGGCTGCTGCACCGGGCCCGGGCGCTCGGGTTCGACCGGCTGGCCACCGGCCACCATGCCAGGGTGGCCGTGCGGCCCGACGGCACCCGCCGCATCGCCCGGCCCGCCGACCCGGCCAAGGACCAGTCGTACGTCCTCCACATGCTCGGACAGGACCAGCTGGCCGGCCTGGAGCTGCCGATCGGCGACCTCACCAAGGACGAGGTGCGCCGGCGGGCCGCCGACCTGGGCCTGCGCACCGCCGCCAAGCCCGACAGCCAGGACGTCTGCTTCATCACCCGTGAACACGGACGCGGCGACTTCCTCTCCCGGCGCATCCCGCTCACGCCCGGCCGGGTCGTCGACGCCTCGGGCGCCGAGGTGGGGCGTGTCGACGCCGTCGAGCTGGTCACCGTCGGCCAGCGAAAGGGCATGGAGCTGGCCGGCGCCGCGGCGCCCCGCTACGCCGTCGCCGTGGACGTGCCTGCGGCGACGGTCACCGTCGGCCCCGCCGGCGACCTGCTGGTCGACGCCACCCCGGTCGAGGGTTTTGCCTGGGCCGACGACCCGGTGTCCGGCCCGGTGCTCGTCCAGGCCAGCGCCCACGGCACCGCCGACGAGGCGGAACTGGTCGACGACGAGGTCCGCTGGGCCGCCCCGCACCGCCGGGTCGCCCCCGGCCAGAGCGTCGTGTTCTACGACGGCGACGAGGTCCTCGGCGGCGCCACCGCCGCCTAGGGCCGCGAGATCGCCAAGGTGAAGTCGTCCCGGCGACCCTCGATTCGGGAGCAGGGGCCAGTAGCGGTCGCGTGCGGTCGGCGCATGCGCCGACACATATGCCCCCATTCAGATCGGGTGCAGTCCCTTGATGGTTGGCTCAGGCATCACTAGGTTGCGCGGTACCTGACATCTAGGCGAGGAGAGATCAGTGTTGGCGCGACGACTGAGCGTCCTGTTCGGAATCGTGGGCCTGTACCTGGCGGCCACCGCAGGCGCCGCCTCGGCACACTGAGCGTCCTGTTCGGAATCGTGGGCCTGTACCTGGCGGCCACCGCAGGCGCCGCCTCGGCACACTGAGCGTCCTGTTCGGAATGCGTTCGTCGCCACTCTCCAGCCGGTCTACAACAAGAACGACCCGGTCTGCATCGAGGCCCGGATCAAGGTCCGCGGGCTCAATATCGCCGGCTCAGCGCCCGGATGGCAGACGAGGCCCTACGAGGGCGACCCAGGACGGCTGGCCACCGGCTGGGCCGACGACATCCTGTGGACCAAGCATGACGTCTACATCCAATACGGGCCCTACAACGGCTGGTACGGGCTTACGTTGTGGCACTGATGGAGGCCGTGGCGGACTCGAACTCGTTCTCTCGTGTGGCACTCGCCGTCGTGGCCCTGATTGCCCTCACGTCTGGCTGTGCTGGTACCGGGGAAATGGCGGCCACCGGCGCCTTGGAGTCGCGGCCGGTGGAGATGACCCCCACGACGCTCCAGGTGACCTCCCAGGTGCCCGCTGGCGAGCAGGAACGAGCTGACCGGATGTTCGCTGCGGCGATGTCCGACGGCGAATACTCGACCGATGAACTGGAACGGGCTTACAGCGAGTCGGTCGCCTGCACTGTGCGGGCCGGGTTCGAGGCCGAGGTTCTGCAGTTCGATCCCGACTACCGTGAATTCGCGTCGGCCGTGATGGCCAGCGGCCCGATGGACGCCAACGGTGAGGATGCCGCGTCGCTGACACTCACTGCGTGCCAGGCCATCTACTGGGATGTTGCCCGAGTGCAGTGGGAGAAGACCCTGCCGGCCTCGTCGGGAGAGGAGGCGGTCCGGCTCCAGCAGGAGCGGAATCGAAACCACCTCGCATGCCTGGCAAACGAGGGCTACGTCTTCGACGACCTCGAGACGGCGATCTGGAGCGACGAGGTCCCGTTGACCCTGCTGGTGGAGTGCGGCGAGGCGACATCCGGCTGAAGTTCATCCACCGGCAATAGCCCCATCAGTAGTCGGGCGAAGTTGCCTCAGCCCACCGGCAGGCGGCGGCGCCTCGCCTCGGCGAGGACGGCGTCGGGGCGGGCGGGGGCGCACAGGAACGCCTCGGTGACCACCACCTCGGCGGCGGCGTCGCGGCTGGCCGGCCGCAGGTCGTGGGGCTCCCGGCAACGCACCTCGAGTGCCAGGCCGCGGGCTGCCTGGGTGAGGTCGAGGGCCTCGGAGCCGGCGGGGGCCGGTCCGACCGACGCCAGCGACGCCCGCGGCAGCAGCGTCGGGTCGGCCAGGGCCAGGTGGTCGTGGAGCACGAACCCGGCGGGCACCAGCACCACCCAGCGCCGGTGCAGGTGGTGGAGCGCCCGCACCGCCGCCGCGGCCACCGGCAGGCCCGCCACGCAGGCGGCCACGCCGACCGCCGTGTCGCCCGACGCCAGCAGCACGGGGCCGGCGACCACGCCGGCCACCGCCAGCGCCCACGCCAGCGGCCCGAGGGCCAACACCACCGGGCCGGGGGCCCGCAGCAGGAATCGCCGCTCGTCGCCGTAGGAGGCGCCGTCGACGCAGGCGTCGCCGACCGCCGGCCACAGGCACAGCACCGCCAGCACGAAGCCGCCGACCAGGCCCGCAACGGCGAGGGCCGTGTCCTCGACGGCGGTCGCCGCCCACACCGCCAGCGCCGCGGCCGCCGGACCGCCGATGCGCAGGGCCGTCAACGTCACCGGCCGGGGCACCAGCGCCGCCAGCAGGCCCAGGCCCCACAGCGCCCACAGCGCCACCGACAGGAACGTGCGGCCCTCGAGGTCGTGCAGCCCGTCGGCCAGAACCGGCCCGAGCACCACGGGCTGCACCAGCCACACGGCGCGCAGCGCCCACACGGGGATCGGATCACGGGCCACGGCGACACGCTACGGCGGCCGTGCGCCGCTCCCGGCGGTTGCGGGGCCACCGGTAGACTCGACGGGTGGCCGGCGATCCTGACAGCGGACAGGCAGGGGCACGGGTCGAGGAACTCCGCTCGCTGATCCGGCACCACGACGAGCGCTACCACGCCCTCGACGACCCCGAGATCCCCGACGCCGAGTACGACGCCCTCCTCGTCGAACTCCGCCATCTCGAGGCCGAGCACCCCCACCTCGCCACCCCCGACTCGCCCACGCAGCGGGTCGGCGCCGCCGGCCGGGCCACCTTCGCCGAGGTCGAGCACCGGGTCCGCATGTTCTCGCTCGACAACGCCTTCGACCTCGACGAGCTCACCGCCTGGTCCGAGCGGGTCCTGCGCCGCCTCGGCACCGGCGACGACGAGGCCGCTCCGGCGCCCAACTGGGCCTGCGAGCTCAAGTTCGACGGCCTCGCCGTGTCGTTGCGCTACGAGGAGGGGCGGCTCGTGCAGGCCGCCACCCGCGGCGACGGCCGGGTCGGCGAGGATGTCACCGCCAACGTGCGCACCATCGACGACGTGCCCGAGCGGCTCCACCGCCGCCGGGTCGCTGCGCCAGAAGGACGCCGCCGTCACCGCCACCCGCGACCTGTCCTTCTGGGCCTACCAGGTGGGGGAGGTGGTCGGCGGCCCCGACCTGGCCTCGCACCTCGACACCCTCGCCTGGCTGGACGGCCTGGGCCTCCCCGTCAACGACCGCAGCGCCCGCTTCGACGACTTCGCCGCCGTGCTCGACCACGTCCAGGCCGTCGAGGCCGCCCGCCACGACCTCGACTACGAGATCGACGGCGTCGTCGTCAAGGTCGACGACCTCGCCCTCCAGGCCGACCTGGGCTTCACCGCCCGGGCCCCCCGCTGGGCGGTCGCCTACAAGCTGCCGCCCGAGGAACGCACCACCACGCTGCTCGACATCGAGGTCTCGATCGGCCCCGGCGGCCAGGCCACCCCGTTCGCCCGGCTCGAGCCGGTGTTCGTCGGCGGCTCCACCGTCACCGCCGCCACCCTCCACAACGCCGACCAGGTGGCCGCCAAGGACGTCCGACCGGGCGACACGGTCGTGGTCCGCAAGGCCGGCGACGTCATCCCCGAGGTGCTCCGCCCCGTGCTGGCCGACCGGCCCGACGACCGGCCGCCCTGGGCGTTCCCCACCGAGTGCCCCGAGTGCGGTGCCGGGCTGGTCCGCGGCGAGGGCGAGGCCGCCACCTTCTGCCCCAACCACGCCTGCCCCCGCCAGGTCCGGGGCCGCATCGAGCACTTCGCCTCCCGCGGCGCCATGGACATCGAGGGCTTCGGCGAGCAGCGGGTCGACCTGTTCGTCGCCGAGGGCCTGCTGGCCGACGTGGCCGACGTGTTCTCCCTGGACTACGACCGGATCGCCACCTTCGAGGGCTTCGGCGAGGTCTCGGTCGCCAACCTGCGTGCCGCCGTCGACGAGGCACGCAGCCAGCCGCTGGGACGCCTGCTGTTCGGACTGCGGATCCCCCACGTCGGCACCACCGTCGCCGACCTGGTCGCCCGCTCGTTCGGCGACCTCGACGGCCTGCTGGCCGCCACCGTCGAGGACCTCGAGGCCGTCGAGGGCCTCGGACCGGTCATCGCTGCCAGCGTCCACGACTGGCTGAGCGAGGAGCGCAACCGCGACCTGCTCGAGCGGCTCCGGACCGCCGGACTCCACCTCGAGGCCGCCGACGCCGCAGGCGACGACGTGCCCCAGGTGCTCGAGGGCATGGCCGTGGTCGTCACCGGCACGCTGGCTGGCATGGGCCGCGACGACGCCCGGGCCGCCATCACCGCCCGCGGTGGCACCTCACCGGGCAGCGTGTCGAAGAAGACGACGGCGCTGGTGGCCGGCGAGAACGCCGGCTCCAAGCTGGCGAAGGCCGCGGACCTCGGCATTCCGGTGCTCGACGAGGCCGCCTTCGAGGTCCTCCTCGCCACCGGCCAGCTCCCCGGCTAGCGGGCCACCCGCCGCCTCAGCCGTCGACGCGGAAGCACCAGTCGATCGTGGAGGTGCGGTCGGGGGTGCGGACCGCCCAGTAGCGGACGGTGGCGCACACCTCCCCGGGCGGCAGGCGCCGGAGCGCCCGGCCGTCGCCCGGCCGGAATATCACCGAGTTGAGCGCCGGCTCGATGCGCTGCTGGTCCAGCGGGATCTGCGTGCCGCCGATGTGGAGGATCTCGCCCGACCAGCCCGCCGAGAGGATCGCTCCGACGTTGGCCTGCGAAATCACCGTGTCGTCCCGCGGCGGCAGCAGCTCGCGCACCGCCGGGTTCGAGTCGAGTTCGACGTCGCCGTCGCCGCCGCTGGTGACGAGGATCGCCCCGGTCAGCGTCCCGGCGCCGAGCGCCAGCAGCACGCTGATCACGAGGGCGTTGCGTCGATTCACCCGGGGAAGGCTACCGACCACCCCTCCCGCCAAGTGATAGGGGGACGGGCCTGTTCTCACTTGCTCGGGTAGCCTCGCCGCCGTGACCGACGGATCCCCACCGGCGTCCGGACAGGTGGGGCCGGGCCACGAACCGATGCCGGCGCGGGTGCTCGACGGGCGCTATGCCCTCGGCCGGGCCCTCGGCACCGGCGCCTCGGGCACCGTCTACGCCGCCGACGACCTCGACCTGGGCCGCCACGTCGCCGTCAAGGTCCTCCACGAGGCCCTCGCCGGCGACCCCGTGTTCGTCGAACGGCTCGGCGTCGAGGCCCGCACCGTCGGCGGCCTCCAGCACCCCAGCATCCTCACCGTCTACGACTGGGGCGTCGACGGCTCGGCCTACCTCGTGACCGAGTACCTCGCCGGCGGCAGCCTCCGCAGCCTGCTCGACACCGGCCGCACCCTGTCACACTCCCAGGCGCTCGTCATCGGCCTCGAGGTGTGCAAGGCGCTCGACCACGCCCACCAGATGGGGGTCGTGCACCGCGACCTCAAGCCGGCCAACCTGCTGTTCAGCCAGGACGGCCACCTCAAGGTCTCCGACTTCGGCCTGGCCGGGGCGCTGGCCGAGACCTCCCGCACCGACATCTTCGTCGAGGGCATCGTCGGCACCGCCCGCTTCGCCTCGCCCGAGCAGGCCAAGGGCCAGCCGCTGGACGGCCGCTCCGACGTGTACGCCCTCGCCCTCGTGCTGGTCGAGGCCGTCACCGGCCACCTGCCGTTCGTCGAGGACACGCTGCTCGGCACCCTGCGGGCCCGGCGCCGCCGCGACGTGCCGGTGCCCGCCTCGATGGGCCCGCTCGGGCCGGCCGTCGCCCGGGCCGGCAGCGTCGACCTCGCCAACCGGCCCACCGCCGCCGAGTTCGGCCGACTGCTGCTCGAGGCCGCCCCCGCCCGGGCCCGCCCCGAGCCGCTGCCGCTCGTCGGCCCCGGCGAGATCGGCGCAGCCCCACTGTCGGGCGAGGTGCCCCTCGTCCCCAAGAGCAGGCCGCCCGAGGAGCCCAAGCCCGAGCGCACCGTGGGCCCCACCCGGCGACTGCCGTGGGCGATCGTGGCGGCGCTCATGGTGGTCGGCGCCGTCCTCGGCGGCGCCGCCCTCTGGCAGGGCAGCCAGGAGGAGGTGCCCCGCGTGCCGCTGCTGGTCGGCGCCGACGAGGACGAGGCCGCCGCCACCCTCACCGAGGCCGGCTGGCGGGTCGAGTCCCGCTATGAGCGCCGGGACGGAACCAACGAGGGCCAGGTCCTCGCCACCGAGCCGGGGTTCGGCGCCGAACTCGCCGAGGACGGCACCGTCCTGCTGGTCGTGTCGCTCGGACCCACCCGGGTCCCGGTCCCGACCGGCCTCGTCGGCCACACCCTGGCCGAGGCGACCCGGTTGCTCGAGCAGGCCAGCCTCGAGGTCGGCACCGTCTCCGAGGCGCACGACGAGGCGCTGGAGGCCGGCGTGGTGCTCGAGGTGCTCGCCGTCGCCGAGGAGCTCGCCCCCTGGAGCGGCGTCGACCTGATCGTGTCCGCAGGCGCCGCCCCCCGAACCGTGCCCGTCGGCCTCGTCGAAGGCCCGGCCGACGAGGCCGTGGCCGCGCTCAACGCCCTCGGCCTGGAGGTCGTGGTCACCGAGGCCAACGACGAGTTCGTTCCCGCCGGCTCCGTCGTCTCACTCGAACCCGGCTCCGACACCGAGGTGCCCCGTGGGTCGACGGTCGCCGTCGTCGTGTCGCTCGGACCCGTGCCGCGGGCAGTCCCCGGCGTGGTCGGCCTGGAACTCGTCGCCGCCGAGGCCCGCCTGGCCGCCGCCGGCTTCCGCGTCATCGAGGTCGTGGGCCTTCCCGAGGAGGGCGAGCCCGCCCCCGTCGCCAGCCAGCAGCCGGCCGGCGGCGAGGAAATCTCGCCCGACCAGCGTGTGGTGCTCGTCCTCGAGGGCGCCGAGGCCCCGGCCGAGGGGGACGCCGACGACGGGGCATCGGCCGACCCCGAGTGACCCACCCCGCCCGGCCCTACCCTTCCTGCCGTGAACTCCCCCGAGACGCCACGCCTCACCCGTGACGACGTCGCCCACGTGGCGAACCTCGCCCGGCTGACGCTCACCGACGACGAACTCGACGCCTTCACCGGCCAACTGGCCGACGTGCTCGACCACGCCGCCGACCTCGAGGCCCTCGACCTCGACGGCGTGGCACCGATGGCCAACCCGTTCCCCCTCGTCAACGTCCTACGGACCGACACCCCCGTCGACCACGACGTTCGCGACGAGGTGCTGGCCGCCGCCCCGTCGATCGAGGACGAGCAGTTCCGGGTCCCGCCCGTGCTGGGGGAGGCGCCGTGAGTGCCAGCGCCGCCGCCATCGCCGCCGACGTCCGGGCCGGCACCCGAACCGCCCGCGCCGTCGTCGAGGAGCACCTCGCCGCCATCGACGCCCGCGAGGACGAGATCCACGCCTTCAACCTGGTGACCGCCGACGCCGCCCTCGCCCGCGCCGACGACCTCGACCGTCGCATCGCCGCCGGCGAGGACCCCGGCCCGCTGGCCGGCGTGCCCGTTGCCCTCAAGGACAACATCTGCACCCGCGGCGTCCCCACCACCTGCTCGTCTCGGATCCTCGACGGCTGGCGGCCCCCCTACGACGCCACCGTCGTCGAGCGCCTCGACGCCGCCGGCGCCGTCGCCATCGGCAAGACCAACTGCGACGAGTTCGCCATGGGCAGTTCCACCGAGAACTCGGCGTTCGGCCCCACCCGCAACCCGCTCGACACCAGCCGGGTCCCCGGCGGCTCCTCCGGAGGCTCGGCCGCCGCCGTCGCCGCCGACTTCGCCCCGCTGGCGCTCGGCAGCGACACCGGCGGTCTCCCGCTACGGGCTGGTGGCGTTCGGCTCCAGCCTCGACCAGATCGGCCCCCTGGCCGCCTCGGTCGCCGACGCCGCCCTGCTGCTGGAGGCCATCGGCGGCCACGACCCCCGCGACTCCACATCCATCCCCGAGCCGTCGCCCGACCTGACCGGTGTCCTGGGCGACGGTGTCGACGGCCTCCGCATCGGCATCATCGACGAGCTCATGGGGGAGGGCGTCGAGGGCATCGCCGCCGACGTGAAGGCCCGCGTCGAGGAGGCCGCCGCCGCCCTGTCCGCCGCCGGTGCCACCGTCGAGCACGTCTCGGTCCCGTCCACCGTCTACGGCCTCTCCGCCTACTACCTCGTCGCCCCCGCCGAGGCGTCGTCCAACCTGGCCCGCTTCGACGGGGTCCGCTTCGGCCTGCGCGTCGACGCCGACACCGCCGCCGCCATGAACACCGCCACCCGCACCGCCGGCTTCGGCGACGAGGTCAAGCGCCGCATCATGCTCGGCACCTACGCCCTCTCGGCCGGCTACTACGACGCCTACTACGGCAAGTCCCAGAAGGTCCGCACCCTCATCCAGGAGGACTTCGGCCGGGCCTACGAGACCTACGACCTGCTGCTGGCGCCCACCGCCCCGACCACGGCGTTCCCCCTCGGCGACAAGACCGGCGACCCGATGCTCATGTACCTCAACGACGTGTGCACCATCCCGTCCAACCTGGCCGGCCACCCGTCCATGTCGGTCCCGTTCGGCACCGGCGACGACGGCCTCCCCATCGGCGTGCAGGTCCTCGCCCCCGCCCTCGACGAGGCCACCATGTTCCGGGCCGCCGGCGTCCTCGAGGAGGCGGCACCGTGAGCGACGGCATGGGCGAACGCGTGAGCGACGCCATCGTCCCGGGCTGGGAGGTCGTCATCGGCCTCGAGGTCCACGCCGAGTTGGCCACCGCCACCAAGCTCTTCTCGACCGCCCGCAACGAGTTCGGCGGCGACCCCAACACCAACGTCGACCCCGTGTCGCTGGGCCTGCCCGGCTCCCTGCCGGTGCTCAACGAGAAGGCCGTCGAGCTCGCCATCCGGGTCGGCCTGGCCCTCGACTGCGAGATCGGCCGTTCCGTGTTCGCCCGCAAGAACTACTTCTACCCGGACATGCCGAAGGACTTCCAGATCTCGCAGTATGAACTGCCGATCAACGGCCGTGGCCGCCTCGAGTTGCCCGACGGGCGCACCGTCGGCATCGAGCGAGCCCACCTCGAGGAGGACACCGGCAAGTCCACCCACGTCGGCGGCGGCGGCCGCATCCACGAGGCCGACCACTCCCTCGTCGACTACAACCGGGCCGGCGTGCCGCTCATCGAGATCGTCGGCGCCCCCGACCTGCGCGGCCCCGAGGACGCCCGGGCCTACGTCGCCGAGCTGCGAGCCATCCTGGTCGCCATCGGCGCCTCCGACGGCAAGATGGAGGAGGGCTCGATGCGGGTCGACTGCAACGTGTCGGTCCGCCGGGAGGGCGCCGCCGAGTTCGGCACCCGCTGCGAGATCAAGAACATCAACTCGCTGCGGTCGCTCGGCCGGGCCATCGAGTACGAGGCCCGCCGCCAGGTCGACCTCATCGAGGCCGGCGAGGCCGTCCAGCAGCAGACCCGCCACTGGAACGAGGACGAGGGCCGCACCCACACGCTGCGCTCCAAGGAGGAGGCCTACGACTACCGGTACTTCCCGGAGCCCGACCTCGTGCCCGTCGACCCGTCCGACGAGTGGATCGCCGAGATCCGCGCCACCCTGCCGGCCCTGCCCCGTGAGCGCCGCCACCGCCTGGCCGAGGCCGCCGGCGTCGACACCGCCGCCGCGGCGCTGACCGTCGAGCGCGGCATGGACGACCCGACGCCTTCGCCGCCCTCGTCGCCATGGAGGTCGGCGGCGACCTCACCGCCACCCAGGCCAAGACCGTCCTCGTCGACCTGGTCGCCTCCGGCGGCGACCCCGCCGCCCACGCCGCCACCCACGGCTTCGAGGCCATGGACACCGGCGAACTCGAGTCCCTCGTCGACCGGCTCATCGCCGACCACCCCGACGACTGGGCCGGGTTCGTCGGCGGTGACGACAAGGAGCGCAAGAAGAAGTCCGGCTTCTTCGTGGGCCAGGTCATGAAGGCCACCCAGGGCCAGGCCGACGGGCGTATCGTCAACGAACTGCTGGAACGAAGGGCCGCCGGGGGCTGACCCCGGGACCCCGACGGGAGGAGCGCCGCCATGGCACTCGAGCTCGACCGCTACCCGGTCATCGACTACGACGTCGAGGTGCCGGTCGTCGACGACCCGGACGACCTGCGGCTCCTGCGCAAGTGGGAGGTGGCGATCGGCTACCGGATCTTCTCGGCGCTGCGCTGGGGCCAGCTCGGCGACGGCCACATCACCGCCCGCGACCCCGAGCGCCCCGACCACTTCTGGGTGCTCGGCCACGGCATCCCCTTCTGGGCGGCGACCGTCGACAACCTGGCGCTCGTCGGCCCCGACGGGTCCGTGGTCGACGGTCCGGCCGCCGGCGGCATCAACTACGCCGCCCACAACATCCACTGGCCGATCCTCGCCGCCCGACCCGACCTGGTCTCTGCGGCGCACACCCACACCCAGTTCGGCACTCCCTGGTCGGCCAACGTGCGGCCCTTCCGGCCGATCTCCCAGGAGGCCTGCGTCTTCGTCTACGACCAGTCGATCTACCGGGGCGAGGACCTCGAGGTCGCGACCATGGACGGCGGGCACGCCATCGCCGAGGCCATGGGGGCCACCCGGCTGTGCATCCTCCGCAACCATGGCCTGCTCACCGGCGGTTCGTCGCCGGGCGAGGCGGTCGGCCTGTTCGTCATGGCCGAGCGGGTCGCCGAGGTCCACGTCAAGGCCCCCGACGCCGTGCCGATCTCCGACGACGCCGCCAAGGCCGTCGAGGGCACGATGGGCTGCGACACGGTCGGCTGGCGGGTCTTCCAGTGGCTGGCCCGCGACCTCGTCCCCGACCCCTCGGTGGTGCTGGGGGACTAGGGCCCGCCGGCGCCCACCACCTGCCAGCGGCCGCTCCGGAAGCGCAGCCACAGCCCGAGCCCCCGGGCGGCCATGAACGCCCAGAGGGCGCCCCACAGCGGCCCGACGCCGAGGTCGGCGAGGCGGACCATGACCACCAGTGGGACCGCCACCGCCGCCGAGGCCGCCATCGCCTTCGCCAGGTGCCGCTGGTCGCCGGCGCCGATCAGGATCCCGTCGAGGGCGAACGCCACCCCCGACAGCGGCGACATCAGCCCGACGTGCAGCAGCAGGAAGCCGGCCAGGGCCACCACCGCCTCGTCCTCCGAGAACACCCGGCCCACCACCCCGTGGGCGACCACGACCACGGCGCCCAGCACGGCTCCGATGCCGATCGACCAGCCGATCACCCGCCGGCCCACCGTCCGGGCGCCGTCGGGGTCGCCCGAACCCAGCAGGTTGCCGACCATGGCCTGGGCGGCGATCGCCACGGCGTCCATCGAAAGGGCCAGCACCATCCAGACCTGGAACGCCACCTGGTGGGCCGCCACGTCGACGGCACCGATGCGCGTGGCTGCCGCCGTCGCCACGAGGAACGTGCCGCCCAGCGACAGGTTGCGGACCATCAACTCGGCGCTCACCCGGACGAGGCGCCGCAGCGCCGACGGGTCGGGCCGCAGATCCACCGCCAGTCTGTGCACCGCCGGGGTGATCCACCCCAGGTAGCAGGCGGCACCCAGCCACTGCGCCACGACGGTGGCGGCTGCCGAGGCGCCGATGCCCTGGTCGAACCCGTAGATGAGCACCACCTCGAGGACCAGGTTGACGAGCGCCGTGCCGACCGCCACCCAGAGGGGCCGCACCGTGTCCTTGCGGCCCCGCAGCCAGCCCACGCCGGCCAGCATCAGCAGCATTCCCGGGGCGCCCAGCAGGCTGATGCGCAGATAGACGCGGGCCTCGACCAGTACGTCGCCGCCGGCGCCCAGGAGGCGCAGCAGTGGCGTGGCGAACACGGTGCCCAGCACGGCCAGCACCACGCCGAGCACCAGCGCCAGCCACAGGCCCTGCACCGCCTGGTGGGCGGCCCGGCGGTCCTCGCCGGCACCGGTCAGGCGGGCCACGGCGGCAGTCGTGCCGTAGGCGAGGAAGATGCAGAGGCCGTAGCCGAACAGCAGCGCCGTCGACGCCACCGCCAGGCCCGCCAGTTGCGTCGTGCCGAGGTGGCCGACCACGGCCGTGTCGGCCAGCACGTAGAGGGGCTCGGCCACCAGCGCCCCCAGCGCCGGGACCGCCAGCGCCAGGATCTCGCGGTCCACGGGGCGCACGGCGCCGAGGCTAGGGGAGCGGGAGCCGCCGACGTAGCCTGCACCTCATGAGCGACCAGCCGACCCCCAAGCCCCGTTCCCACGAGGTCACCGACGGCGACAGCCGGGCCCCCGCCCGGGCCATGCTGCGCGCCATCGGCATGGCCGAGGACGACTTCGGCAAGTCCCAGGTGGGCGTCGCCTCGTCGTGGAACGAGGTCACCCCCTGCAACCTGCCGCTGGACGCCCTCGCCAAGCGCTGCAAGGCGGGCGTCGCCGATGCCGGTGGGTTCCCGATCGAGTTCAACACCATCGCCGTCAGCGACGGCATCTCGATGGGCCACGAGGGCATGCGGGCCAGCCTCGTCAGCCGAGAGATCATCGCCGACTCGGTCGAGGCCGTCATGCACGCCGAGCGGCTGGACGCCTTCGTCAGCTTCGCCGGCTGCGACAAGTCGCTGCCCGGCATGCTCATGGCGTCGGCCCGCATCGACCTGCCGTCCGTGTTCGTCTACGGCGGCTCGATCATGCCCGGCGAGCACAACGGCCAGAAGCTCGACATCGTCAGCGTGTTCGAGGCGGTCGGCGCCCACGCCGTCGGCGGCATCGACGACGACGAGCTGCTCGCCATCGAGCGCAACGCCTGCCCCACCGTCGGGTCCTGCGCCGGCATGTTCACCGCCAACACCATGGCCGCGGTCGGCGAGGCCATCGGCATGTCGTTGCCCGGCTCGGCGTCCGCCGCCGCCGTCGACGGCCGCCGCGGCGACACCGCCTATGCCAGCGGCACCGCCGTCATGCAACTGCTGCACCTCGACCTGCGGCCCCGTCAGATCATGACCAAGGCCGCCTTCGAGAACGCCATCGCCGTCGTCATGGCCCTGGGCGGCTCCACCAACGCCGTGCTGCACCTGTTGGCCATCGCCTTCGAGGCCGGCGTCGCACTCGAACTGGATGACTTCAACAAGGTCGCCGCCCGGGTCCCACACCTGGCCGACACCAAGCCGCACGGCAACTACCACATGGTCGACATCGACCGCATCGGTGGCGTGCCCGTGGTGATGCGGATGCTGCTCGAGGAGGGCCTGCTGCACGGCGACGAGGTCACCGTCACCGGCCGCACCGTCGCCGAGAACCTGGACCTGCTCGACCCGCCCGCACCCGACGGCGAGGTCGTCCACGCCTTCGACGACCCCATCCACGACATCGGCGGCATCGCGGTGCTGTCCGGCTCACTGGCCCCCGACGGCGCCGTGGTCAAGGTCGCCGGTATCGACGTCGACCGCTTCGAGGGCCGGGCCCGGGTGTTCGACGGCGAGGACGCCGCCATGGCCGCCGTGCTGGGTGATGAGATCGAGCCCGGCGACATCGTCGTCATCCGATACGAGGGTCCCAAGGGCGGTCCCGGCATGCGCGAGATGCTCGCCATCACCGGCGCCATGAAGGGCGCCGGGCGCGGCGGCGACGCCGCCCTCATCACCGACGGCCGCTTCTCGGGCGGCACGCACGGCTTCTGCGTCGGTCACGTGGCCCCCGAAGCCGTCGATGGCGGCCCCATCGCCCTCGTCGCCGAGGGTGACCGCATCGCCATCGACGTGCGGGCCCACACCATCGACCTTTTGGTCGACGAAGGCGAGCTGGCCGAGCGGCGGGCGAACCTCAAGCCGTTCCAGCCCCGTTACACGTCGGGCTTCCTCGCCAAGTACGCCGCCCTCGCCGCCGGCGCCAACCACGGCGCCGTCACCAAGGCCTGAGGGAGCGGGCGGCCCTCCTGCTGGCGCGGGAGCAAGTGACACGAGGCCCGTCCCCATGTCACTTGCGACCGACGCTGTGCCGGTCGGAGGGAGCGGGCCGCGCCGTCGTCCCTTCCGGAGGGACACAGGAGCAGGGGCCCAAGGTTGTGGCCCGTGCACGGCCCGGCGATACTTGACTGCCATGACCACGGCGTTCGAGGTACGCGTACTGCGGTAGGCACCGGACCCACCGTCCGCGTGCCCCCGACCTCCCACCGTGGGAGGTCGTTCGCTTTTTCGGCACTGGCGCCGAATCCCCGACCCACCCCGCACACCCCCGGAACCCTTCCCC
>LUMW01000575.1_pt1 | contig 15471 bp, 8 predicted proteins | sample 729761 | NCBI WGS metagenome assembly LUMW01 (sample SAMN03860302, study PRJNA289734) | marine metagenome | biome: seawater column; feature: ocean; material: water; isolation source: Red Sea water column Station 192 - depth 500m | place: Saudi Arabia: Red Sea | collected 2011-10-15 | depth 500 m
GTGGAGCAGGTTGCTTGTCGGCGTACGGGGTTTCGAGGCTCGTCGCTGGCGCTCCTCGCACCTCAACCAGCGGTGGGGGCGGGGTCTCGAGACGGCGCTTGCGCGCCTCCTCGACCGGCGGTGCGTTGGGTCAGCCAGCGGTGGGTCAACCGGCGGCGTCGGCGAGGTGGAAGGCGGCGCGGACCAGCGCGAGATGGCTGAGCGCCTGGGGGAAGTTGCCGGCCATCCGGCCCTCTCCGGGGTCGTACTCCTCGGCTAGCAGGCCGACGTCGTTGACCAGGCCCACGAGCCGGTCGAAGAGCGCGTGCGCGTCGTCGAGACGGCCGGCGGCGGCGTAGGCCGAGACGAGCCAGAACGAGCAGGCCAGGAACGGGTGCTCGTCGCACTCGATGCCGTCGACGCCGGAGGAGGTGCGGTAGCGCAGGACGAGCCCGTCGCGGGTGAGGTCCTCCTCGATCGCGCGGATGGTGCCCAGCATCCGCGGGTCGTCGCCCTCGATGAACCCGAAGGCGACCAGCTGCAGCAGCGAGGCGTCGACCTCGGTGCCGCCGTAGTGCTGGACGAAGGTCCCACGCTCCTCGTCGTAGCCCCGCTCGAGCACCTCTGCACGCACCTGGTCCCGGACTTCGCGCCACCGCTCCACGTCGCCCTCGAGCCCGTGCTCCTCGACCCCGCGGACCGCCCGGTCCAGGGCGACCCAGACCATCGCCTTCGAGTGCGTGAACTGCTGCGGCTCTCCGCGGATCTCCCAGATGCCGTTGTCCGGCTGGTCCCAGTGCTCGAGCAGGTCGCCGACGAGCGCCCTCTGCAGGGCCCAGGCGAAACCGTCGGGGTCGACGTCGTGCTCCCGGGTCTCGGACAGGGCGTCCATGACCTCGCCGAGCACGTCGTGCTGCAGCTGGCTCACCGCGCCGTTGCCGACGCGCACCGGCAGCGAGCCCTCGTAGCCGGGGAGGTGGTCGAGCTCGATCTCGGGCAGGCGGCGGGCGCCGTCGACGCCGTACATGATCTGCAGGTCCTCGGGGTCGCCCGCGACGGCCCGCAGCAGCCAGTCGCGCCACAGCATCGCCTCGTCGGTGAAGCCGGCCTCGAGCAGGGCGCCGAGGGTGAGCGCGGCGTCGCGGAGCCAGCAGTAGCGATAGTCCCAGTTGCGGGAGCCGCCGAAGCTCTCGGGCAGCGAGGTCGTCGGCGCCGCGACGATGCCGCCGGTCTCCTCGTGCGTCATCAGGCGCAGGGTGAGCAGGGAGCGCTTGACCACGTCGAGGTGCGGCAGGTCGTCACGGCACGCGTCGACCCAGCCCTCGTCGGCCTCGACGGTCTTGTTGACCACGTCCTCGTGCGTGGCGAGGTCCTGTAGCGGTCGGTGGGAGGGGACCCAGATCATCGAGAAGCGCAGCTCGTGGCCCTCGACGACCTCGACCTCGCCCTCGTGCGTGTGGTCCACGGCGACCGGGAGGTGGGGACCGCGCAGCACCAGGGTGTCGGGGCCGGCGACCGCGGTGATGACGGGCTCGTCGCCGACCTTCCGGCGACGCACCCACGGCCGGATCTGGCCGTAGTCCATCCGCACCCGCCAGGTGTGCTTGAAGCGGACCCGCCCGGTGACCCCCCACAGGACCCGCACCACGTCGGCGCGCCCGGCGGTGTGCGGCATCAGGTCGGTGAGCGTGGCCTCGCCCTCGTCGGTGCGGAAGGTGGTCTCCAGGACCGCCGAGTCGCCGACGTAGCGCCTCTCGACGGTGTAGTCGCCGATCGGCTCGAACTGCCAGTGGCCGTGCTCCTCGGTGCCGAGCAGGGCGGCCAGGCAGGCGGGGGAGTCGAAGCGCGGCAGGCACAACCAGTCGATCGACCCGTTGGTGCCGACCAGTCCGGCGCCGCGGCGGTCCCCGATGAGGGCGTAGTCCTCGATGCGCAGCGCCATGCCCTCGAACGTACGTGTGCCAGTCTCACCCCCATGGTCGAAGACAGCACGGCGGCGGCTCGGGTGGTGCGACTCCTGCGCGATCGCGGGCAGACCCTCGCGACCGCCGAGTCGCTGACCGGCGGGCTGCTCTCGGGGGCGGTCACGTCCGTGCCCGGCTCCTCGGCGGCGTACGTCGGTGGGCTGGTGACCTACGCGACCGAGCTCAAGCAGCGGCTCCTCGACGTCCCGGCAGAGGTGATCGCCTCCGAGGGCGTGGTGTCGGCGGGGTGCGCGGTGGCCATGGCCCGCGGCGCAGCGAGCGGCACGGGTGCGGACTGGGCCCTGGCCACGACCGGGGTCGCGGGGCCGGACCTGCAGGAGGGCAAGCCCGCGGGCACCGTCTTCGTGGGCCTGGTCGGCCCTGGCGTCGAGACGTATCGACGGCTCGCGCTGGACGGTGATCGGCAGGACGTGCGTGCGGGGACGGTCGTCGCGGCGCTCGACATGCTGGGCGAGGTTCTGCTCTCAGCGAACACGCCGGGCTCCTGAGCGCCGCTGCACCGCCCGTCGGCGCCCGTCGGCGCCGATGGAGGCGGGAGGAACGTGCAAAGACTGCTCCCGGGCGGTCCTCGAGCGGGGGATGGCCACCCGGGAAGGTGTGGGCGTCCGGTAGCGTTGAGCCATGGTGCTGTTCCGACGTCTCCTGGGTGAGGTGCTCCGCGCCCACCGCGTGGACCGGGGCATGACGCTGCGCGAGGTCTCCGCCGAGGCGCGTGTCAGCCTCGGTTACATCTCCGAGATCGAGCGGGGGCAGAAGGAGGCATCCTCCGAGCTGCTCGCCTCGCTGTGCGGCGCGCTCGACGTGCCGCTGTCCTCCGTGCTGCGCTCGGTGTCCGACGCCGTGGCGCTCGAGGAGGCCGCGATGGCCCCCACGCCGATCCCGGTGCTGCCGGTCGACGCCCGCGTGGCCGCCTCGGTCGCCTCCGCCGCCTGACCGCCGTCCGCCCGGCCGCTCCGCCTGGGACCCTCCGTCCCGCGGTCGCTTCGTGGCCTGTTCGTGACGTAACCGCGTGCCCGCACGCGTCGTTGCGTCACCGTGCCCCCCACGCGTCCGCGCCTGCTGCCCCTGCTCCTGCTCATCGCCCTGTGCCTGGGCGTGGGGCTGCCCACCACGGCACTGTCAGCGTCGGCCGACGACGAGGGGCGTGAGACCGGGCGGCGCATCGGGGCGTTCACCGCTCTACGGGGCTTCGCGCTGCCGTCCGCCGACCGCGTCGACGGTGCGCCGGTGCGGGTGCGGGCGGTGCGCTACCGGGCCTTCGAGGTCGACGTCGCGGCCATGGCCGACCGACTGTCCGTCTCCTCACCCGGTGCCCGCGCGGTCCGGGTCGAGGTGCCCGGGCCGGACGGCGCCCCGCGCACGGTCGAGGTCGTCGAGGACCGACCCGGCGCTGGCCGAGCGCGGCGCGACCACGCACGTGGTCTACGACCGGGCAGCGCTGGGCGACCACGACGACCTCGAGCGGGTCGCCGAGGGCCTGATCGAGTCGGCCACGACGGGGCGCGCGAGCGGGTTGCCCGCGGCCGCGCGGACCGCCCCGGGGGCGCTGGTCCAGCGTCGTACGTTCCGGTTGGCGCTGGTCACCGACCCGGCCTACGCCCGCTACTTCGGCACCGACGGCCGGCCCGCCGACCCCGAGATCGTGCTCGCCGAGAAGGCGGTGCTGATGAACCGGGTCAACCAGATCTACAACGACGACCTGGCCATCCACATGGTGCTGGTCGACGGCAGCGAGGCGCTCAACCTCGACACCGCGGCCAAGGCGACCGGCGCCGACGGCCCGTGCGGCGCGAGCGCCTGCTTCGACGCGGCCGACCTCGACCCGGAGACCGGCGGGTGCACCGGCCCGCTGCTCGACCGGATGCAGTTCGTCGCCGGGCAGATCATCGGCGCCGACCGCTACGACGTCGGTCACCTGATGCTGGGCATCAACGGAGGCGGCGTCGCCTACCTCGGCGCGGTCGGCGGGGCCGACAAGGCCGGCGGCTGCACGGGGCTGCCGTTCCCGACCGGCGACTTCATGGCCATCGACTACGTCGCCCACGAGCTGGGCCACCAGTTCGCCGGCAACCACACCTTCAACGGCACCCAGGGCGCCTGCTCGGGCGGCAACCGCAACGGCGGGACCTCCGTCGAGCCCGGCTCGGGCTCCTCGGTGTTGGCCTACGCCGGCATCTGCGACACCGACGACCTCCAGCCGCACACCGACCCGGCCTTCTCCCAGCGCACCATCGACGAGGTCACCGCGCACGTCACCGACTCACCGAGCGTCTACGACGAGTCCCAGACGATCTCGATGACCGGCTTCGACCAGGTCGACGAGCTGACCTTCCACTACCCGGGTGCGGAGCCGATCACGATCGGCACGTCCTTCCTGGAGTACAACTCCCTCAACATCTCCAGCACCGTCCACCAGCTGACCGGCTTCCGCCCCACGGTCGTGGGGTACGACGCCGCGCTGCCGCCGGTGAGCGCGGACGGCTTCACGCTGAAGTTCAACCTCTCCGCGGGCCGCGGCGTCGACGTCGAGCGGGTCACCGTCACCGGCGACGCGCCCGGCTTCACCGCGACCACCGGCGTGCAGGTGCAGGGCGGCCCGGGCACCAACCAGGGCTTCCTCGTCGAGGAGACCACCAACCACGCGCCCACGGTCACCGCCCCGGTCGACCGCACGATCCCGCTGCGCACCCCCTTCGAGCTGACCGGCTCCGCGACCGACGTGGACGGCGACGCGCTGACCTACCTATGGGAGCAGAACGACACCGGCGGCACCACCGGCTCCGCGCTGACCAGCGGCTCGACCACGACCGGCCCGCTGTTCCGTGTCTTCGGCACCGCCGCGGACGTCTCGCGGGAGGAGTCGCTGACCTACGGCTCCGCCACCGGCTCCTGCCCGGCCGCCACGGGTGAGGAGCTGGCCCCCGAGGTCGTCGAGTGCCACTCGGAGAAGCTGCCCACCGCGACCCGGTCGCTGTCGTTCCGCCTCACCGCGCGCGACGGCTTCGCGACCGGCGGCGGCACGCAGCACGACGACGTCACGCTCACCGTCGGGTCGGCCGGCCCGTTCCGCGTCACCTCGCAGGCCACCGCGACGGTCGTCGAGGGCGGCACCACGGGCACCGTGACCTGGGACGTCGCGGGCACCAGCGCTGCGGCGTACGCCCCGACGGTGCGGATCCTGCTCTCCACCGACGGCGGCGCGACCTTCCCGACCGTGCTCGCGACCACCGCCAACGACGGCAGCGAGCAGGTCACCTGGCCGCGCACCGGCACCGAGCAGGCCCGGCTGCGCATCGAGGCGGTCGACAACTACTTCTACGACGTGAACCGCGCCGACTTCACCATCGAGTCCCCCGTGCGCCTCACCGTGCCCGCCTCCGCTGCGGTGCAGCACTCCGACCCGTTGCTCGACGGCGAGGGCGAGCCGCTGACCGTCGAGGTGACCGGCGCCGACGCCGAGACCCTCGACGCGCTCGAGGTCGCGGTGACCGGCATCAGCGGGGTGAGCGCCGTGCGCCGCGGGGACACCGGCGTCTTCGACCTGCTCGGCGGCCTGACCGACGCGCCGGGCACCGCGGAGGCGACGGTCACCGTGACGGGCCCCGAGGACCTGCTGGTGGAGGAGTCCTTCCCGGTGACCGTCACGCCGGAGGACCTCGACGTGCGCTGGACCGGCCCGAGCGTCGCGCAGCTCGACGAGCCGGTGACGCTGAGCGTCGCGCTCACCGAGCCCGACGACGGCTCCGCCGGTGACCCACGCGCGGCCGCGGTGACGCTGGTCGACCGCGACGGCGGCGAGCTCTGCACGGCCACCACCGCCGGCACCCCGGAGGCCGCCACCGCCTCGTGCACGATCACCCCGACCGGGGAGCCGCGCACGATCACCGTCGGCACGGTCGTCACCGGCACGCACGCCGCCGACGACCCGGCCGACGACGCCGCGCTCGATCTGGTGGTGACCGTCGTGGACGACGTGGCTCCGGAGACCTCCTTCGTCACCGCGCCCGCCCAGGTGCTCCCCAGCAAGCGGCTGACCGCCTCGCTGCTGTCCTCGGAGGCCGGCTCGACGTTCCGCTGCACCCTGGACGGCAGGGCCCTGCCGTGCGCGGACGGCACCATCGACCTCGCGCGCGCCAAGAGCGGCACCCGCGTCCTCGAGGCCGTCGCCGTGGACGAGGCCGGGAACGTCGACACCACCCCGGTGCGTGCGGTCGTCGCGGTGCCCTACGGCCCCGGCAAGCTGAAGAACCTGACCGGCTGGAAGCGCGTGAGGTCCGACTCCGCCCTCGGCGGCTCGTTCTGGCGCAGCGACCCCCGCGGGGCGCTGCTGACCACCAAGCGCAAGGTCAAGAAGGCCGACGTGCTCGCGCTGGTCGTGTCGACGGGCCGCAGGGCGGGCTCGATCACCGTCGACCTCGGGCGTCGGGACCTCGGCCGCTACTCGCTGAAGACCGACGAGACCGAGGACCACGTGGTGCTGCTGCTCGACCTCGACAAGCGACGCAGCGGCAAGCTGGAGATCCGCACGCTGAGCAAGAAGGACGTGCAGATCGAGGGGATCGCCTGGCTCACCCGGCCGTGAGCCCGGGGCCGGTCGTGGGGCCGGTCGTGCCGCCGGTCGTCAGGCGGGGGCCTCGGGCTGGCAGCGCGGGCACCAGTAGATCGCCCGCTCCCGGCCGGCGGGGCCCTGCATGTCCACGGCGATCGGGGTCCCGCAGCGGCGGCACGGAGAGCGGTCGCGGCGGTAGACCCACATCCGCTCGCGCTCGCGCAGGTCACCGGTCGTGGACTGCACGGCCCGCTCCTTGTTGAGCTCGAGCATCTGCTTGCCGCGCCGCAGCATCCGGGGTAGGCCGGTCAGCTCGCCGACGGGTCGCCGGGGGTGCACACCGGAGACGAAGCAGAGCTCGGCGACGTACATGTTGCCGAGGCCGGCGAGGTTGGTCTGGTCGCGCAGCGCGTCGCCGACCTCGCGGTCGGGTTCGGTCAGCAACCGGCGCAGCGCCTCGGGCTCGTCCCAGTCCGGGCCGAGCAGGTCGGGGCCGAGGTGGCCCACGACCCCGAGCTCGGCGTCGGTGGGCAGCAGCTCGACGACGCCCAGGCTGAAGCCGACCGCGACCTTCGCCTCGGTCTCGAGCACCACGCGGGCCTGGTGGGCGGGCCGCGGCCAGCGCCGGCCGTGGTCCAGGACCCGCCAGGCACCCTCCATCTTCAGGTGGGTGTGGAGCGTCCAGGCCTGTCCGTCATGCTCGATGCGGGTCAGGATGTGCTTGCCGCGGGGCAGCGTCATGAGCACCAGCCCGCCGGACAGGTCGGTGGTGGCGTGCTGGGGGACGCGGAGGTCGGTGCGGGTCAGGCGGCGGCCCGACAGCTCGCGATCGAGCAGCCGGGCGGCCCGGAAGACGGTGTCGCCCTCGGGCATCAGCGTCGCCCGGGGCCGGAGTGCAGTCGCAGCCCGCGCGGGGTGGAGACGAAGCCGGCCTCGGTCAGCGCGGTGCGCAGCGGGGTGGTGCCGGAGCCGAGCAACGGCTCGCCGTCGGCCTTCTCGACCGTCATCCGGCCCAGGGCACCGCGGCCGGCTGCGTCGGCGAGGGACCGGGCGGCCAGGCCGAGCAGCTCGGGGTCGTCGCTGAAGGTAAGCAGGGTCTTGCCGCCGCGCTCGACGTAGAGGACCAGGCGGCCGTCGACGATCACGACGAGGGCGCCGGCCTTGCGGCCGGGGCGGTGACCGGCGCCGCCGACCGAGCCGTCCTCGCCGCTGGAGCGCTCGGGCCAGGGGAGGGCCGCGCCGTACGGGTTGGCGGGGTCGGTCGCGGCCAGGGCGACCGAGACGACCTCGGCATCGCTGCCGCCCGTGGAGGCGGCGTCGGGACCGGTGGCGGGCTCGGAGAACGTGCGCAGCCGGTCGATGGCACCGACGGTGCCGAACTGGGCGGCGCCGAGGCCGGAGACGAAGTAGCCGCGGCGGCAGCGGCCGGAGTCCTCGAAGGCGGCGAGCACCTTGTAGACCGCCGCGAAACCGCCGGGGATGCGCTCGCTCGCGACGGCGCCGCGGGTGACCACGCCGTGCCGGTCGAGGAGGTGCTCGGCGGCGGCGTGGGCGCGCCGGGTGGGGTCGGTGTCGAGCTCGGGCAGCAGCGCCCACCGCCCGGCGGTCTCGGGCGGGCCGGTGCGGGCGCCGGTGGCACGCAGCCGGCCGGCCGAGCCGGTGGTCGAGGCCAGGCGCGGGCGCGCGGGGGCGCGCTTGGTGCGGTGGGTGGTGCCGCCGCCGCGGGTCAGGGCCCGCAGCGGGGTGAGGGTGTCGCCGGCGACGCGACCCGACCACACCAGCTGCCACAGGGTCCTGGTGAGCACCTCGTCGGTGGCGCTGACCCCGGCGGCCTCGACCTGCTGGGCCAGCTGGCGGAAGAACCACGCGCCTCCGCCGGCCAGTGCGGCGAGCACCGCCTCGGCGGCCTCGCTGTGGTCGAAGGGCACCGGCTCGGGCAGCGTGAGCGGCGCCTGGTCGGCCAGATGCAGGCTGACCCAGCCGTCGTTGCTGCCCAGCGCACCGTGGCCGACCCACAGCACCTCGCCGGAGGCGGTGAGCTCGTCGAGCATCGCGGGCTCGTAGTCGCGGACCCGGGAGGCCAGCACCAGCGGCTCCAGGGCGCTGGCGGGGACGGCACAGCCGGCGAGCTGGTCGACCGCGGCGACCAGGCCGTCGATGCCGCGCAGCCCGCGCTTGCCGGAGACGTGCTGCCAGGCGGTGCCGAAGCGGCCCAGCGCCTCGGGCTCGACCGGCTCGACCTCCTTGCGCAACCGGGCCAGCGAGCGGCGGCGCAGCTTGCGCAGCACCTCGGCGTCGCACCACTCGGTGCCGGCACCTGAGGGTCGGAACTCACCGTCGAGCACCCGCCCCTGGGCGGCCAGGCGCTGCAGGGTCAGCCGGACGACGGAGACCCCGAGCCCGAGCCGCGTCGCCACCTCCTCGGCGGTGAACGGGCCGTGGCTGCGCGCGTGACGCGCGACGAGGTCGGCGAGCGGGTCCTCGACGGGGTCGGCGAAGACGTCGGGGGTGCCGGGCGGGACGGGAACGCCGAGGCCGTCGCGCAGCCGGCCGACGTCCTCGATGGCGGCCCAGCGCTCCTCACCACCGACGCGGACCTCGACGGCCCGGCGGGCCGTGGCCAGGTCGAGCGCCCACTGCTTGACGTCGGCGTCGGGCACCGCGCGGGCGACCAGCTCCTCGGTCGTGAGCGGCCCGAGCAGCCGCAGCAGGTCGGCGACCCCCTCGGCGTCGCGGACCCGACGGTCCTCGGCGGTGCGCTGCAGCTCGGCCTCGACCTCCTCGAGCACCGCAGGGTCGAGCAGCTCGCGCAGCTCGGCGCGACCGAGCAGCTCGGCGAGCAGGCCCTGGTCGAGGGAGAGGGCCGCGGCCCGGCGCTCGGCGATGGGGGAGTCGCCCTCGTAGACGAACTGGGCGACGTACCCGAAGAGCAGCGAGCGCGCGAACGGCGACGGCGCGTGGGTGGGGACGTCGACGACGGAGACCTCGCGGCGCTCCACCCGCCGCATGAGGGAGACCAGACTGGGCAGGTCGTAGACGTCCTGCAGGCACTCGCGGACAGCCTCGAGGACGATGGGGAAGGAGGGGTACTTCGAGGCGACCTCCAGCAGCGCCGCCGAGCGCTGGCGCTGCTGCCACAGCGGGGAGCGGCGGCCGGGGTCGCGGCGCGGCAGGAGCAGGGCGCGGGCGGCGCACTCGCGGAAGCGGGAGGCGAAGAGCGCGGAGCCGCCGACCTCGGCGGTGACGATCTCCTCGATCTCGTCGGGCTCGAAGGCCACCACGTCGGCGCCGGGCGGCTCGGCGTCGGTGTCGGGGACCCGGATGACGATGCCGTCGTCGCTGGCCACGGCCTGCCCGTCGACGCCGAAGCGCTCCCGCAACCGGGCGTTGATGGCCAGCGCCCAGGGGGCGTGGACCTGGGTGCCGTACGGCGAGTGCAGCACCAGCCGCCAGTCGCCGAGCTCGTCGCGGAACCGCTCGACCACCAGCGTCTGGTCGCTCGGCAGCACCGAGGTGGCCTCCATCTGCTCGTGGAGGTAGTCGACGAGGTTGGTAGAGGCCCACTCGTCCAGGCCCTGCTCGCGCACCCGGGTCTCGGCCTGCTTGCGCGGGACCGAGCCGAGCTCGCGCACCAGGGCGCCGACGGCCTGACCGAGCTCGGCGGGGCGGCCGAGGCCGTCGCCCTTCCAGAACGGCAGCCGCCCGGGGATGCCGGGGGCAGGGGTGACCAGGACGCGGTCGTGGGTGATGTCCTCGATGCGCCACGAGGTCGCGCCGAGCGCGAAGACGTCACCGACGCGGGACTCGTAGACCATCTCCTCGTCGAGCTCGCCGACCCGGGCGCTGCCCTTCCCGGTGTCGCCGCCGACGAGGAACACGCCGAACAGGCCGCGGTCCGGGATGGTGCCGCCGCTGGTGACCGCGAGCCGTTGCGCCCCCGGACGGGCGGTGAGCTGGCCGGTGACGCGGTCCCACACCAGCCGCGGGCGCAGCTCGGCGAACTCGTCGGAGGGGTAGCGACCGGTGAGGAGGTCCAGCACGGCGTCGTACGCCGAGCGCGGCAGGCCGGTGAACGGCGCGGCGCGGCGGACCAGGTCGTAGAGGGCGTCGACGTCCCACGCCTCCATGGCGGTGGCGGCGACGAGCTGCTGGGCGAGGACGTCGAGGGGGTTGGTGGGCACCCGCATCGACTCGATCGCACCGGTGCGCATCCGCTCGACGGCGACGGCGGTCTGGGCGAGGTCGCCGCGGTGCTTGGGGAAGAGCACGCCGCGGGAGACCTCGCCGACCTGGTGGCCGGCGCGACCGACGCGCTGCAGGGCGCTGGCGACGCTGGGCGGGGACTCGATCTGGACGACGAGGTCGACCGCGCCCATGTCGATGCCGAGCTCGAGGCTGCTGGTGGCGACCACGGCGGGCAGGCGACCGCGCTTGAGGTCGTCCTCGATGAGGGCGCGCTGCTGCTTGGAGACCGAGCCGTGGTGGGCGCGGGCGAGCACCGGGGCGGCGCCCTCGCTGCGCCCGGACTGCGCCATCACCTCGGCCGGGACCTCGCCGGGGCGACGGGCGATCACGTCACCGGGCTCGGGCTCCACGCCGGCGCGCTCGGCGGCGATCTCGTTGAGGCGGGCGGTGAGCCGCTCGGAGAGGCGGCGGGAGTTGGCGAAGACGATGGTGGAGCGGTGGCCCTCGATGAGGTCGGCGACCCGCTCCTCGACGTGCGGCCAGAGGCTGTTGTCGCGACCGCCGCTCTCGGAGTCACCGCTGCCGTCGGGGTCGTCGAGGTCCTGGACACCGCCGGGGTTGGTCATGTCCTCGACGGGGACGACGACGGAGAGCTCCCACTCCTTGCTCGAGGGCGGGGCGACGATCTCGACCGGGGCGCTGCCGCCGAGGAAGCGGGCGACCTCCTCCAGCGGGCGCACGGTGGCGGAGAGACCGATGCGTTGGGCGGGGGAGTCGAGCATCGCGTCGAGGCGCTCGAGGCTCAGCGCGAGGTGGGCGCCGCGCTTGGTGCCGGCGACGGCGTGCACCTCGTCGATGATCACCGTGCGCACGCCGCGCAGCGACTCGCGCGCCTGGCTGGTCAGCATGAGGAACAGCGACTCGGGGGTGGTGATGAGGATGTCGGGCGGCTTGGTGGAGAGCCGGCGCCGGTCGGCGGCGCTCGTGTCACCGGAGCGGACACCGACCTGGACGTCGTTGACGCTCGTCTCCAGCCGCTCGGCGGTGTGGCGGATGCCGGTCAGCGGGGCGCGCAGGTTGCGCTCGACGTCGACGGCCAGCGCCTTGAGCGGGCTGACGTAGAGGACCCGGCAGCGCTCCTGCGGGTCCTCGGGCGGGGTGTCGGTGAGCACCTTGTCGAGCGACCAGAGGAACGCGCTGAGCGTCTTGCCGCTGCCCGTGGGGGCCACGACCAGCGCGTGCCTGCCGGCGCCGATCGCCTCCCAGGCACCGACCTGGGCAGGGGTGGGCTCGGCGAAGGCCGCGCGGAACCACGTCCGCGTCGGCTCGCTGAACTCCTCCAGCACCTCGGCACCACTGCTCACCCGCTCATCCTGTCCGATGCCACCGACAGTCCTCTCGCCTGATCGGGTAGTCCCGGCTCGTGTGGTGCTGCCTGACAGGGTGGAGCCATGTCTCGCGGGTGGGGTGGGCAGGGCCAGGCGGCGGCGTACGCCGCGACGTGCGCGCGGCTGTGCGCGGGGGCGCACCCGGCGCTGCTGTCGGCGCTGCGGCCGCTGACCGGCCGGCGTGTGCTCGACGTCGGGGCGGGTGACGGTCGGCTGGCGCGAGCGCTGCGTGGCGCCGGTGCGCACGTGGTCGCGGTCGACCCGGACCCGGACATGGCCGGGCTCACCGTGGGCCTGCCGGACCTGCCGTTCGAGGACGGCGCCTTCGACCTCGTGGTCGCCGCCTTCGTGGTCAACCACCTCGACGACCCGCGCGCGGGGGTGGCCGAGATGGCCCGGGTCACGGCGCCCGGCGGCCGCGTGGTCGCGACCATCTGGCCGTCGGGCGCCACCGCGCAGTCGCAGATGTGGCAGCGGGTGCTCGACGCCGTGGGTGTCGCTCCGGCGCCCGGCGTGCGGCTGCCCGAGCACCTCGACTTCCCGCGGACCGTGCAGGGTCTGCAGGGCCTCCTGGCCGGCGCCGGTCTCGACGCCGACGCGCACCCGATCACCTGGACCCACCGCGGCCCGGTCGACGAGCTGTGGGACGGCGCGGCTGCCGGCATCGGTGGCATCGGCGCGACGATCGCCGCGCAGCCGGTCGAGGTGCGCGAGCGGTTGCGAGCGGCGTACGAGCAGGAGGTGGGGGCCCTGGTCGTCGACGACGAGCTGTGCTTCAGCACCGAGGCGGTGCTGGGCGTGGGCATGGCGCCGGGGAGGATGGGGGAGTGAGGTTCACCGAGCACGAGATGACGACCGCGCTGCAGGGTGCCGTGCGCGCCGGGCTGGCCGAGGACCCCGACGAGGCGAAGGCCGCGTGGGAGGAGCTGGACAGGTTCACGCGCTTCCAGACGCTGACCCTCATCGGCGACCAGGTGCTGCCGGTCCTGGTCGGCCTGCCGGACATCACGGTGGAGCCGGGCACGCGCGCGGAGTACGACGACGAGACGGTCGCCTCGGTCGCCGGCCCGCTGCTGGCCGCCGAGTGGGACCGCTCGCAGGGTGACGGGTCCTGGGACGCCCAGCCCGCCGAGGACCGCGACGCCTACCTCGACCACCGGGTCGGGCTGGTGCAGGAGGTGCTCTCGCACCTGCCGCCGCGGCAGGACCCGGACGCGCTCATCGTGCCGGACCACCTGTAGGGGGACGTCACGGAACCAGACGGACCGAACAGCCGCGCACAGGCCCGCCTCGGCGTCGACGCGTGCTCGCGGGGTCCGTTCGGTCCGTCTGGCTACGAAGCCACCGGGCGGACCGGTCCTAGCGTCCGGTCCACCTCGGGGGCCGCTTCTCCGCGAAGGCGGCGACGCCCTCGCGGGCGTCGTCGCTGAGGATCACCGGGCTGGCCATCTCGCTCTGCCGGGTGAACGCCTCCTCGGCCGGCCAGGTGGGGGCGGCGTCGATGATCTCCTTGCCCACCCGGACCGACAGCGGCGCGTTGTCGGCAAGCTGGCGCGCCAGCTCCAGCGCGACCACCAGCGCGCGGCCGTCCGGGACGACCCGGTTGACCAGGCCCAGCTCGTGCAGCCGCTGCGCCGGGATGGACCTGTCGGGTGCGCACCGGGGCGAGGTGCCGGTGACGGAGCGACGGGGCCCGTTGGGGCTGACCGAGCTGCCGCCGACCAAGCCGATCGCCCGGACCGTGTCGTCGGCCTCCACGTCGTCCACCGCGCGCTCCAGCATCCGAGCGGTGCGGGCGTCGATCGCGTTGCGCACCCGCGGCCGGTCCAGCGTGATCACCGCGACCGGGCCGTCGAGCGTGGTGTGGACCGGCGCCGCCGCTGGCTCCGGCAGCGGCACCCGCTCGTCGCCGAGCACCAGCCGTCCGTCCTCCGAGCGCAGCACCCGGCGTAGGGCGTCCGTGCCGGTCAGCAGCGCCACGTCCTCTTCGGACTCGCACCGCAGCAGGACCCGGCTGCCGTCCTCGGCGATGGCCGAGACGACCACGCCCTCCACGCGACCCTCCCGGTCGTGGCCCACCGTCACGGCCTCCACGACCGCCGGGCCCTCGAGCTCGGTGACCACCGGCCGCGGCGCCGGCCGGTCCACCGTCGGGCGCAGGTGCGCGAACGGCCGGGCCGGCGGCGTGGCGGAGTAGACCCCGAGCGCGTGCTTCGTGGCGTACCAGCCCAGGGAGCTCGACAGCCCCACCTCGTCGGGGCGCTCGCGCAGCTGCGGCACCATCGTCGCGATCGCGTGCAGGCCGTACCCGTTGCCCGGGCCACCCGCCGACGTCAGCCCGCCCGTGACGCTCAGCGGCCGCGCCGGGTCCTGCCACGGCAGCCCCAGCGCCTGCGCGCCGAGCTGCACCGCGGCCGGGAAGCAGGAGTAGAGGTCCACCGGCCCCAGCTCGTCGGCCCGCACCCCGGCGTGCTCCAGCGCCGCCCGGCCGGCCGCGGCGATGGCGGGGGAGGAGGCCAGGTCGGCGCGCTCCGAGACGAACCACTCGTCGGTCGCCGAGGCGCCTGCGTGGAGGAACACCCACTTCTCCTGCGGTACGCCGAGTGCGGCCGCCGCGGCCACGCTGGTCACCACCACGCCGGCCGCCAGGTCGACCTGCAGGTTGGCGCACATCAGCTTCGTGTACGGGTCCGAGACGGCCCGGTTGGCCGGCGTCACCGTCGCGATCTCCTCGGCCGTGCGGGCCGTCGGGTCCCACGCGTACGGGTTCTCCGCCGCGACCGCGCTGTGCCGCGCCCACAGGTCCGCGATCGCGGCCCGGTGCTCGGCCTCGTCGGTGCCGGCGGCACCCCGCAGCGCGGACTCGATCAGCGCGTAGACGTAGATCGGCGCCCCCAGACCCACGCTCGTCTCCGCCTCGTTGTTGGCCGGCCGGTCGACGCCGATCACCCGGTCCGGCGCGGAGTCGTCGGGCTGCCGGGTCCACTCCGGCTCGCGGCCCTGCGCCTGCAGCGCCGCGACCGTCGCGCCGGCCTCCGCGCCGCTGACCAGCACCACGTGCGCGTCGCCGCTCACGATCCGGTCGGCGGCGTCGTTCATCGCGAGCTGCCCGCCGTCACCGCCGTACGCCGAGGTCTGCACGGTCCCCGACTTCTCGGCGCCCACGAGCGAGGCGACCAGGCCCGCCTGGTCGGGGTAGGTCCACGAGGCGCTCGGCACGGCGTACACCAGGTCGGCGCGACCCAGCACGTCCACGCCCGCGTCGCGCTCGGCCGCGCGCAACGCCTCCACCGCCGAGGCCACCGGCTCGACGGGTGCGTCGAGGTCGGGGGTGCGCCGCACGACCTGCCCGACGCCGATCACCACCGGCGTCGTGGGCTCCAGC
>LUMW01000483.1_pt1 | contig 15410 bp, 16 predicted proteins | sample 729761 | NCBI WGS metagenome assembly LUMW01 (sample SAMN03860302, study PRJNA289734) | marine metagenome | biome: seawater column; feature: ocean; material: water; isolation source: Red Sea water column Station 192 - depth 500m | place: Saudi Arabia: Red Sea | collected 2011-10-15 | depth 500 m
CAGTATGACTGTTTATATGAGTAACAAATTTTTCCAAAGAGGCGATGCGTCCGGGTCGACCAACCAATCTGCAGTGCAATCCGATACTTAACATTTTCGGGGAAGTTTCACCTTCGGCATAAAGCACATCGAAAGCATCTCGAAGATAGTTAAAAAATTGCTCTCCGGAATTAAAACCCTGCGGGCTGGCAAAGCGCATATCATTGGTGTCCAGAGTGTACGGAATCACCAAATGAGGTTCCCCTGCAGGAGTTTTTACCCAGTATGGTAAATCATCTGCGTAAGAATCTGCGTCGTATAAAAAACCTCCTGCTTCCTGTACCAAACGCTGCGTGTTGGAACTGGTGCGTCCGGTATACCAGCCCAAAGGTCTACTCCCCGTAACACGGGCATGGATACCAATGGCTTTTTCTATATGCTCACGTTCTATCTCTTCAGATATATTCTTGTAATCAATCCAGCGATATCCGTGAGATGCAATATCCCAATTAGCTTTAAGCATGGCCTCCACTGCCTCCGGATTGCGCTCTAAAGCCATGGCTACTCCGAAAATGGTCACTGGAATATCCATACCGGTGAAAAGCCGATGGAGTCTCCAAAATCCTGCCCTGCTTCCATATTCGTAAATTGATTCCATGCTCATGTGGCGTTCTCCTTGGAATGGAACTGCTCCGATAATTTCAGAAAGAAATGTTTCGGACGCAGGGTCTCCATGCAGGATGCAATTTTCTCCTCCTTCCTCATAATTAATGACAAATTGGACTGCAATACGAGCTTTTTCAGGCCACTCCGGATTCTGTGGATTTTGGCCGTAGCCAAGCATGTCCCGGGGATAATTTTTCATGTAATTAAAAAAAATATTGGTTATATACGCAGAAAATCTAACCTTTATTTCAAGTCAATTACAACATAAAATTAAAAAACTTATTATATTTTATTATTTTTGCTTTTGCTGGTTCTTAAAGTAACCCCAGTAAATGGATTACAAAAAATTTTCCACATATATTTTTTCCACCAAGGCCAAAGTTAAGATAAGCAAAAATGTTGAACGGTTAGCTAAGAAGGAATGTAAATTATTATTAAGGCTTCAAAAAGATTGGCTCGAGTTAACAATTTATGTATAAAAGACTATTGGAGAAGAATTATGTGCGAAATATTTTTTCGTTTACATATTTTGATTAATTATATATATAATCAAAATCGTATTGGCTCTGTTGCAAGTAGTGATGCTTGACTGTCTAGGAATTATGGTAGATTTTTGAAGGGGTTCTGAGTGCGGTTTAATGTAAGTTCTGCTTATCTTCGAACTTGTATCACATCTTTTGATTTGCAGAGAAATTAACATGAGAAATCTGGTCCAATGTTTTACCTTCTATTGTATATGCTTTCCCAAACCCTTTAACGTATGATCCTGAAACTGGTGAAAAACAAAACAATTTAAAGTCACTGAGAGATTTTAAAATGTTAATGATGTCTCCAAATTTTTCCAAAAAAACAGGAATTAGCTCATTCCATTTTTCAGTTTTTCTTTCTATTTGTTTAGTGGAGCATTCAAAAATCAAACGAATTCTTACATACAATTCTTCACACTGATCTTCCGGTTCAATAAACATTAATGAAACATTGCGGCCTTGTACTAAACTTGAGGTTCGTTTTGATAGTTCGCTAACCAGAATATAAACTTTTTTTTCATCATCAACTACGCAGGGGGAGTAACTTATTTCTGGTTTGGTATTTTCATCAACAGAAGAAATGTAAACACTTTTTGCTTTCTTCATGAAGGCAAAATACTCTTTATAAATATTTTCCATAAAATACCTATATTTAATTGTTATTTGAGCTTTTTACATTTGATCCATCAGAAGCGACTTTATTTTTCTACGCTCCCTGCTGAATTTTAACTTATTTTTTTTCATTACCCAAAGAAGGTGTCCATGATATGCCAGTTTAATCATTTGGAGGACAAGTACTATGGTAAATATCCAAAAGATATTCTCAGTAAAAAAAATCATAAAAAAACTAAAACTGATTAATATTTAAAAAAGGCGGGGAATTAGAATTAACAATTTATAATTCAAATTTTAATCTTCTGAAATTTTCTGAAATTCCTGAACCCCTTTTTAAATTAGTTTACATATCCGCTGCCAAAAGCTGAAAAAGGTAGATCTAATTCCAGCTCAGGTACATGCTTAGCGACCCATGCAGTGAAGGTGTTACTGTTTGGTCCTGGGAAAGCCTTATATTTAGTTTTCCAGGGATAGACTTCTACAGCTTTTTCAACTGCATCAATCAGTTCATCAACCTCTGCTCCGCGGTGTTCTTTAATTAACCTGGGTTTTTCACCAAACCAGTAACGGTCTGGAATATCCAACGGTCTGGAATATCCTGTGTAATCCTCATTACCGGCTGGCCGCTGTATCCCCGCCAGCCAACCACATCATAAACAGTGTAGTTGGACTCTCCAGTACGCTTTGCAGCAATCCAGGTATGGATGGCAAACCAGCCACGCCAGCCCCAGGTATCGGCGCCATAGACATGCAGAACAGCTTCCTTTGTAACTAAAGGATCCGGAGCTATTCCCGCTGATTGACGGCTGGCTGTACGCCATGATTTCCCCGAATTACAACCGGACATCAGAAAGCCTACTAGTAAGAGAGAGAAAAATGCTCTCAGGATTTTCATAAATTGCAATTTATACAAATATTTTTTCAATAGTTCTCCTTGGTATACAGGTTTTGTATAGAATTTTTTCGGGGCCGGGAATTAGATGCCTGGCAACTGACTGTTTCAGGTGATCCTAATGTACAGCGAAATTTCGTGGGCTGACTAGAACAGAGGATTTTGCCGGGAGGATGCCTGATTGTGAAGAGTTACTGTGCTCATCCAAAGATGATGATGCACATGCCCGGCAAACATCAAACCAGTAATTTTTTAAGTTTCCCAATAATCCATTGCTAATCAAACAAAAAAGCCAAACCAAAGCCTATGCTTCTGAAAACAACTTCATTATTTTTAAAATCCTTCCCATCAAAATAACTTGTTTGAACAATAAAATTGAATTCTTTGCCGACTGAAATGTTAACAGAACCTCCGTTGAAACTGGCGCTAGATTCCTCTCCCTCAGTATTACTATTATAGATTTTTTTATGTTCCAGACCAAGAGATGCCCTGAATTTATCTGATAAGTTTAAAGTAAAAAAGGCTGCAGGGTAAATTGAATAATAAGAATCATATACAGTTTCATTATCCCTTATTTGCGGAAAGGAAGAAATGCCAACACCCAGATCAAATGCCATATCCAGAACTTCACCATCAAAGTATTGATATATTGCATCTAAAACAAAATTTGTATCTGCAACAATACTTGCTAAATTAGTTTTTAAACCTAAGCCAAAATTTTCAGTAATTCCATGTTGAGCGAAAAACTCCCATGAAGGCCAAAATCTTGATTTTTCTATTTAAGATCCATCATAAAGAGTTTCATTTGAATATTGCATTGTTGAAAAACCTATGGCTAATCCAGATGAGCCTTTACCTTCTTCTACAGTTGCGCTTTTATAGAAAGTTTAAGAGAAACAGCCTCCTACAAAAAAGCAGACAGAAAACAATTTAATCAAAAATAAACAATAAAGTTTCATTTTTCATTCACTGGAATAATCCTGCTTTATCAAATCACCGAGACTTACCAGAAAGATAAAGCTGTTTTGATTTTTGACAGTGACAATTATCGGCTTTATTTAAATGAAAGACCAGAGGGACTGCAGGAGGAATTCTGAACTGAACAACTGCACAGGCAGAAGAAGCGGCAGACGCTAACTTAACCTAAGAAGAAAATGTTATCCTTTTATCAAGACCAGTAATTTTGTATATATTATTTTCAGTATAACCTGTTTAATCCTAATATTATTAGTTTTATTTGATGATCACCCCAAACACAAATTGTTTTTATTTCCAAATAATATTTCATTACTGATACATTTAATAAAGGGTTTTCATTAATCAAATCAAAAACAAATTATGATTACAGTACATCATCTAAATAATTCCCGTTCACAGCGTATCCTCTGGATGCTGGAAGAGCTTAATCTGGAATACAAGATTATCCGTTATGAACGTGATGTGAAGACACTACTGGGGCCAGAATCCCTTCGTAAGGTTCATCCGTTGGGGAAATCACCGGTCATCACTGATAATGGTAGAGGTGAACAGATCCTTATTGCGGAGAGTGGTGCAATCATTGAGTACCTTATGCAGACTTACGGTAAAAAAAGTTCTTTAATCACGCCTGAGACTGGCACTCAAGAAGAACGGGATTACAGTTACTGGTTACATTTTTCTGAAGGATCATTGATGTCGCCTTTGCTACTGCGGCTGATCTTTGATAGAGTGAAAAAGGCCCGAGTTCCCTTTTTTGTGAAACCGATTGCCAAAGCTGTCGCCGACAAAGTCCTGTCAGAATTTGTAAATCCAAATATTAAGTGTTTACTTGATTTCATTGAAACGAGCCTGGAAGGGAAAAAATGGTTTTTGGGTGATCAATTAAGCGGTGCAGATATTCAGATGAGTTTTCCTTTAGAAACAAGCTTTGCGCGTGGTTTGATCGATGACCATTATCCCTGCATTCAATCCTATGTTGAGCGCATTCATCAACAGCCTGCCTATAAAACTGCACTTAAAAAAGGTGGCAAATACGATTATGCATGACAGGTTAGAAAGTTTTTGTAATCTAATTGTGGATATCCTGAATTAGCAAGCAAGCCCTGTTAAATCCCCATCTTCTCATGTGATTAATCCACAAAAAAACTTATGAGCAGGACATACTCCTGATCAAATTACCTGGTTCCAGAAATTACCCCTACCAAACTGAATAATAACAGTTTTGAAGATTGATTTGATTTTTTTTTAATATTTCGTTTATTATTTCTCTCCCAATTAAAAAAAAAATAAGGAAATTTATATGGAATTAAATGACATCAACTATTCATGGCCCAGGAAACCGTTAGCCGTGGTCTGTATTGACGGAGGAGACCCGGAATATCTTCAAACAGGACTTCGTGATGGCATCATTCCCAACATTGCCCGCTTCATGAACGAAGGCTTTTACCAGGTTGCTCAGGGTTCTATGCCAAGTTTTACTTGCCCCAATAATATGTCAATAGTCACCGGAACAGAACCGGAGACTCACGGCATTTCCGGAAACTTCTTCCTTGATCCTGCGACAAAGGAACCGGTGGTGATGACTGGTCCGGAACTGCTGCGTTCACGCTCGATCATGTGTGAATTCTCGCGTGAAGGTGCAAAAGTGGTATCCATCACCGCAAAGGACAAGCTGCGAAAACAACTGCAAAAAGGGATGGATCTTGCCGGTGGTTCAGTCAGCTTTTCCTCACAGCATGCTGACCGCTGCACAATGCAGGAAAATGGGATTGAAAATGTGCTTGAATTCGTTGGACAGCCCCTTCCGGACATGTATTCCGCGGAGCTTTCCCTTTTTGTGCTTGACGCCGGAATCAAACTGCTGGAAGAACAAAAACCGGACCTGCTTTACCTCTCGCTCACGGATTTCATCCAGCATGCGCATGCACCGGGATCAGCAGAAGCCAACAGCTTTTACATTGAAATGGATCAGCGCTTCGGACGACTGCAGGAACTTGGGGCGCTGGTGGCGCTCACAGCTGACCATGGGATGGGTGACAAATCTGATGAAAGCGGGAACCCGAATGTGATCTGGCTGCAGGATTTGCTGGATCAGAACCCAGGCACCGGAAGCTGCAGAGTGATCTGTCCGATCACGGATGCCTTTGTGGGACATCATGGCGCGTTGGGCGGGTTTGTCCGTATTTATCTTGAGAATGGTCAGGATCCAACGGAAGTCTCTGAATTCGTCCAGGCAATAGACGGAGTGGAAAAGGTATGGACCGCGGAAAACGCGGCAAAGGAACTCGAACAGCCGCTGGACCGTGAGGGTGATCTTGCGGTGGCTGCTGATAAGAAAACCGTGATCGGAGGAAGTGAAAAGGATCACGACCTCAGCGCGTTGAAAGGCAAACGCCTGCGCACGCATGGAAGCCTTCATGAGGCCAATGTGCCCTTCATTTTAAGCGAGCCGCTGAATGACAAATATTCAAGGCGTGCAAAAGAGAGAACATTACGCAGCAGGGAGATCTTCGAATATGCCCTGAACGGAACAGCAATTTAATTTGGGGAAAAACATGCTTGAAGAAAAAATGCGTATTGGAGGGATAAAAGTTGAAGGTGAAAACGGCAGTGTGGATGTGATGAATCCTTTCAACGGTGAAAAAGTTGGAAGTGTTCCCCGTGCCTCCGAAAGCCAGGTTGATCAGGCAATGGAAATTGCAAATAATTTCCAACCAAAACTCACACGTTACGAAAGGCAGCAGATACTTTCCAAAACCGCCGAACTGCTGGTTTCCCGTCGTGATGAAATCTCCGACCTGATTACTGCTGAATCCGGACTTAGCAAAAAAGATTCGCTGTATGAAGTTGGACGCGCCTTTGATGTGTTCAGTCTGACAGGGCAGCTTTGCATTCTGGACGATGGACAGATTTTTTCCTGTGACCTCACACCGCATGGACAGAAGCGCAAAATCTTCACTCAGCGCGAACCTTTGCAGGGAGTGATCAGCGCCATCACTCCTTTCAATCATCCTCTCAATATGGTGGCACACAAAATCGCGCCCAGCATTGCCACCAATAATCGCATGGTCTGCAAACCTACCGAGAAGACTCCGCTGACTGCTCTGTTGCTTGCCGATGTTCTTGTTGAAGCAGGCATGCCTCCGGAGATGTTTCAGGTTGTCACCGGACTTCCGGAAGATGTTGGCGATGCAATGATCACTCATCCCCATATTGATCTGATTACCTTTACCGGAAGTGTGAGGGTGGGAAAATACATTGCGGAAAAGGCGGGTTACCGGCGGACAGTACTGGAACTTGGAGGAAACGCCCCCATTATCATCATGGAAGACGCCGACCTTGAACGTGCCTCCGGACTTGCCGTTGCCGGTGCAACAAAGAATTCCGGACAACGATGCACCGCTGTCAAACGCATCCTTGCCCAGGAATCCATTGCTGATGCTCTTGTGGAAAAGATTGTCGAGAAAGCCTCAAAACTTAAATGCGGTGATCCTGTCGATCCTCAAACCGATGTCGGCACAGTGATTGATGAGGCCTCCGCGAAGCTCTTCGAAAGCAGAGTCAAGGATGCTGTTTCCCTGGGTGCAAAGAAACTTTATGGGAATGAGCGCGATGGGGCGTTATTTCACCCAACCGTTGTTGATCATGTGCCGTGGGACTGCGAATTGGTCATGGAGGAAACATTTGGGCCGGCCATACCCATCATCAGGGTTAAAGATATCGACGATGCCATTAAGGTTGCTAATGGAACAAGTTTCGGCCTTTCCTCCGGAGTATGTACCAATCGTCTGGATTACATTACCCGTTTCATCAATGAACTCAACCACGGCACAGTCAACATCTGGGAAGTGCCCGGATACCGTATCGAAATGTCACCGTTTGGAGGAATCAAGGATTCCGGGCTGGGTTACAAGGAAGGAGTGATTGAAGCCATGAAAAGCTTTACCAACCTAAAAACGTTCTCTATGCCCTGGGTGTAAGGAGGAATTTAGCTCACAGCTGATTCTTCGGTTTCAGTTAAGTACATGCCCTGCGGAGGAATCTATTTCTTCGCCTGCAACCCACTGACCTTGAAAATTGAATTCCATCTCCGCCATCTGTTCGAAGAACCACTTGGGATCATCTCCTTCCAGATGGGCTTTGTGCGCGTCCTGATCCTTGAATACCTGAGTGTAAAGAAAAACATTCGTCTGCTCCACACTCCTGCATACAAGAAATTGTTCCATTCCACTTTGATTTTCAAGACATCTGTAACGGTAATCATTGATTAAGATTTCTATTTGTTCAAGATCTCCCTCAACTATTGCCGTAACATGAACCACGTAACTCATTTTACCTCCAGTTTATTCATATGCTATCGAAACCGCACCGGCTGTCAGTCATAAAGATTTCAAGGAATGTGAAACGACTTTACTTTCTGTTTGTGAGGGTGTGTTTCTTAAATCAACTTATTGTGAAACGTAAAGTCCCCACACACCCAATATAAAAATAATTATGGAAATAACCCAAAAACGCCAAAGCTTTTTCCTTGTTTTGTCAAGTTTATCTATTTCCTTATTTTTACAATCTATTTCATCTTCAAGGTCTTTAATAACTTCTTCCAATTCATTGCAATACCGTCTTTTTTCCTTATCATTCGTTAAGTTGTTCCATTCTACCCATACCCTGTCAAGTTTTGACTCTCTTTTTGGAAATTCAAAATCTGTATCCTTCAACATATAACCTCCAATCCAAGCAAATAATAGCTCAAAAGAAACATCAACAGTTTAATCGAGTACGTGGGAGTAAGATAGTGGAAAGTAGCGAAAATTCTTCCAATGAATCGAGGTTCAATCTCCCTTAATTACTTACCCCCATTCCTAATCTTTAGTTATCATACTCCAGTTACAAATATCCATCCATTGTCTTGAGAAAAAAAAGAAGTTTGGTTTTATTCAGAGAGAGTTCATTTACCTAAACAAAATCAGAAAATTTTCAATATGAGTAAATGCATACATGGCAATTAAAAGAAATCCTATTATGTAGATGGTTGCACGATTTCCCATGTTTCTTGCTGTTATGTACTATGGTGCTATTATCAAGGAGCTCAATTATTTTTATGTTGAAACAAAAAATATATAGCGAGGTCGTTATGAGCAAAGAAACCATCACACTCGAAGTTTCGAAGGAAACTGCCAAAATGGTGGCCGCTCTAACTTCATATCAGCGGGAGAAGATTGATACCCTTTTTGATATTTGGCTCAGGGGACGTTCTTATGATAATAATGATAATTCTGTCGCAGAACTCTTATCTTTGATGGATGAAACTGCCAAATATGCTGAGAAAAAAGGCTTAACACCCGAGAAAATGGAAGGATTGTTTGACAAGACGCCCAACGGCTTCCAATGAATCATTCCCTTTGGCGGCTAGTCTTTGATTCTAATGTTCTGCTCAGTGGACTGCTAAATTCAAAAGGCGCACCACGCTCTGTAATTGAGTTAGCTATGTCGGAACAACGTACAATTCTCTATTCAGATGAAGTATTGCTGGAGTGGCATCGGGGATGGTGGAGACGAGGGGGTCTCCTTTTTTCAGAATGTTCCCCCATTTCGTTCCTTGTAATCCGTTGCAAACACTGACTAAACTTCTCTTTTGTCCATTATGAAAATAAGTGCGTGTCGGAGTAAATAGTGACTAAAGTGGGTTTAAAATGCAAGTATAAAATGGGATTTCATTAGCATTATTAGCAATTTAGGAGAAATAATCAAATAATCCATCAATTACATTATAATACCAAAGTACAAATATTATAGTCAGACAACCATCCATGTAAAATCCCCTGTTATTTTTATTGATTCCCTGACTGTTTCTGTTTTTCTAAGATTTCCTGGAGACGTTTTCTTGCATCTTCTCGCTTTTGCATCCAAATCTTACTTAGATTCAGTTTAGTCATTTTAGAGAAACGTGAACTGGAAACAGAAGTTTCCTCTCCTGCAACAAATATAACCCCTGTAGAAACAAGTTTCTCTTTATCGTCAATCATTGATATTTTTGCATATTCGAAATATCCTGACTCCAGATTTCTGAACAAAACTGTTCCCTTTTCAGATTCCCACCAGCTGAAATACTCATCTCCTCGCAGATAAGCCTTGAATTTAGCTCCATTTGGTTGAGTAATTTCCAATAGATTAGGTAAGGCCGGCGCGGCTAATATTTCGGCAAAACCAGCGAAATACATAGTCATTGCAATGAATAAATTCTTTATGATTTTAGTTTTCAACATTTGTTTCCTAGAAGCTAACGTCAAAAGTCATTGAGTCACCTGCAGCCGAAATGTTATTGATCGTGATTCTGGATGAAGTTCCTGAATAGGTTTTCGAATTCGGGTCAGTGCTGTCGCTGAATTCTGTCTTGTTGCCGCTAAAAAATAGATTGGTCTGTTTACCGCTATGAGTGTTGAGGTCCATACCAGCATCAGACGCCTCCTCAAGGTCAACCAGTTTATGAGTATAGACAGAGTTGAAAGACTGGTTGTCGTCAATGTGCCAGATCGCAATTCCGCTAGTGTTGTCATTTCCCCCGATTAAATTATCCAAACCTGCCTGGTAGCCATCGTGGCCAATGTTCTCCAGCATAAAATACTCCTTGGTTTTACCAGATATGTTAATGATTTTTGTATTAAAATTAGTATGGGTTGTATGATAGAGAGTCACTGATGAAGTGTTGGATGAAATGTTATCCGGCGTCTCAAATACCACACCATTATAATTTGCTGTATTTTCAGTGTTCATTAGTCTAAGAATATCCTTATAACATAAGCTACCGTCAGATTTGTACTTGCTCCAGGCCATTAAATGTGTCGGTGTAGCTCCCCCATATTCTCCTTGTTTTTTCCCCCATGCACCACCACTCATCAATCCAAATGCACCAATACCAGCACTGGTTGATGAGGCATCATAAAGATCCGGATAACAGAAAATTGCATGTCCCAACTCATGTGCTATGACACCGATGGTCGCGTCATGATTCCCCTGCCTTTCTCCAAAAGCTGAATATCCCTGATAAGCACATTCCCCAATATGATATCCATCAAAAGTCTGCTCGGTCCAAAAACAACCTGCCTGTCCCCAAATTCCTGGTATATTACCAGCTGCTGATTCAAAACCGGCGACAAGGAACATGACCTGTAATTCTTTAGAGCTTAAGTGGCGATCAGAATCTGCGTCATATTTCGAGAAATCAACATAAGGATCTGCCTTGACGAGAGCATCTGTAAACCAAGGATACGGGGCCTTTCCGTCTCCTCTTCCAGGGAATCCAAAATTCGGATGATTCCCGCTCAGGCTGACAGTAATGATGCCATCGTTGGCCGTGCCATGGGTTTCCTCGGCGGGATAGACCATAAATTTCCCGTAAGATACTTCCTGCCAGTATTCATTGAGCTGCCCTGAACCGGTACCGAAGATTTTGTTGGCCCAGCAACTTGTCTCACTCTTGAAGGACTGTTGCGCGAAAGGATCTCCATAACTTTCCTGGTTGATGCTGCCTTCGAATGTAATTTGAATGATAACTAAATTAACCTTCAATCCGCCACTTGAAACAGTGCTTGGTACAGAAGGTGCCGAAAAAGCTGTACAATCTTCTCTTGCTATTGATTTAGTCTTTGTCCCATCCTCTATAATTCCAGTCACAATGGCAAACTTTTCCCCCTGCTCATAATTACAGTTGTTCAGTGCAATAATTATAAACGCCAAGAACATTAAGTGCGTGTATCTTTTCATAGAAAAGCCTATAGCTAGAATCCTATACCTACATTGATGATGGTGGCACTATAGTCGTCCGCCTCGGATTTGTACTTGTGCCTGATTTTGCTGGTTTTCAGGTGATAACTGGTTTTCAGATTAAAGGACTTTGTGATTGGAATGTTAAAAAGCAAAATGTATTGCATGGCAAACCCCTTATAAAAATTTGTTTCACAGAAGCTGCATGTGAGTTCATCTGTCCCAAACCCATATCCGAGTCCTACATACTTCCAGAACCATCCTATTTCCTCCAATGCCCCTGTAGCACCATAGGTCACGTCATAAAGGTTCGTTTTTAATTTTACTTCCTCAGAAGTATTTTTGAGCTTTGTTTCATAAATTTCAAAGCCAATTCCCCAGCGGGTGAACCCAACATTGAAAATATACCCCTGACTTTCATCAGTCTCGAATTCGTTGCCATTATAATCCTTGCCAGTGAATTGATAGCTGAATGGGAAGGAAAAATTGAAATTGATTGAAGTTGCTCCGCCACTATTAACTGAACTTGTGGCGGAACCTGTACTTGCCGCTGGTTGAAGTTGAAAAAAATGATTAGAAGGATAAGCCTGGGATACCCAAATAAGTAAAATGACTATAAGAGCTATCCATACTCTCATATGTGCTAAAGTCAGGAAGATAGAAGTTAGTACTTTTGATAAAATTCAGAGTTACTTTTTGTCCGTATGTTGTATGCATATCGTGTGCATATCGTATTCTTTTTTGAAAAGATTTCTAGCCGAAGCAGGAGAAAATCTGTTCGGAGGGGTCTCTCGATAGACAGGTGTTCCTTTAGGATGGACTTGAAGTCTTAGCCAGAGGAGCCAAATCAGCAAATACAGTAAAAACATGCTTGCTACTATTCCAAACATGGTGCGTATTCCGGCCAAAATGAACACTCATTCCGGTGGAACGTGAACAGCGGATTTTTCAATGCATTAGTAGATGAGCATTTTACTCCAAGTGTTCATGTCCATTATTTCCATCATATCATTACGATGAGCAGGTGTAAGAGGCTCAAGTCCCCAGTCATCAATAATCAGATGAAAGGTAAGGTTTGTCCTTATTGTGGTCAGTCATCTCAGATTGTCTTTGTTCACGGTCACGAAAAATGTGTAGTTTGTAAAACGAATGTAGAACCTTGTTGTTCGGGTCAGGGATTAGAAGTTAGTGGGGATGAGTAATCATAATAGTGGAAGGGAGTTTATATTCTTCCAATGAAATAAGGTTACAATTCCTTTTATCTTTAACTCCCTTCCTAATTATTTTCTATTTCCTCAATTTCTCTGTTAATGTCTTCAATCTTAGGGTTCTTTATACCTTTTGGTTCAATAGAAGGGAATTGTGGAAAGGGGAAATTTCTTTGTAAATTATAGATACTCCAAACAAGATAATCTCTTAATGACTCAAATTCCTTCATTAGTGAAGGGTTATACTCTTTGTCATTCTCAATCTCTAACATCTCCTGAATTCTCCAACCTAGTTTCATCAACTGATGAGATGTATAAGTAATATCATCACTAATTCTATCTATATCTTCAGGTTCAAGATTGTCATAATCCATTATTCTAAAAATTTCATTATCGTGTTTGGATTTGGAAAGTTCTTCTAACAGGAGTTTGTATCTCTCTGTATAATATTCGTGACCCTCTTCTATGTAATCTGGTTTATTTCTATTTTCATCTTCCAGATATTTTGTTCTTTCACGGTATCGTTTTCTACATTCTTTACTTTCTTGTGTTTTACGATACCTATCTATTGACTCTCCCAATCCCCACGGTTTCCACATATACCCTCTTTTATAATTAAGATAATTTTATTCATCACCAACACATTCATAATCACCAACAGTTCCTAATTCCATATCGTCTAAAACTTCACCAGTATAGTCCATACATTCATTTTCACTATTAAACCTTCCATCCTTACTATGAGGAGAATATATTCTTTTAAATTCAGTTTGGTCATTCATATCATAGTAGAGTATCCCATACCACTTCCCTCCTTTAAATGTTTTAAAAATATTGTATGTTAAAATAAATGTTAAACTGGTAACCACAACTATGACAACTAATGGTGGTTTTCTGTTTAAACGATATAATCGGTCTTTGAGTGAGTTTGTTTTTTCCTCTTTCTCTTCTACCTCTTGAGAAAGTAACCGATTGACCATTTTTTCTGTTTCTTCTTCAAATTGAGTTTCCTCTTTTACCTCTTTTTCACTCTCCTTTTTTTGATTTCTGGTAAAAATATAGACTAAGATTACACTTACAATTATTAGTGATTCCCACATAATCGTTTGTATCTTTGGTTCATCAAATAATCTTCTTCCAATCAACTTTAAGATTTCTCCAATATATACCACAATTTAGGGGTATTTTACAAGAATGAGGGGAGGTTACTTGGAGGTTCTCTGACTCTGTGAAGAATTAAGGTGGGGTTACTTGGAATTCCTCTGACTCTGTGAAGAATTAAGTGGGGGTTACTTAGAGGAGATGATGGATTTGGTTTTAGGCTATTATTCTTTGTATGTCACTTTTCTCAAATGTTATGATGTTCCAGAAGTTCTTTAAGTGCAAGAGGTTCCATATCTAACTTACTGGTATGATAGCGGAAGGACGATCAATCTACCATATTAAAACCGGACATTACCCAGTCACTAGATGGATCCATATTTGTTAAAGTTCCATTGTTCGAGTTTGAAGTATTATCTGTCAGCGTAGAACCGTTACCCTCGTTGAATTTCCAGTATCCAACAAGATCACCTGAGTTGTCATAATTCCCCAAATTGGCTGACGCTTTTAAGCCATTTCCGGAATTGTATAGGGCAGTTATGTCAGCACTGCTAAGGGCCACATCCCAGATGGCAACTTCATCTATTTGACCTTTGAAATAATTATCAACTTTACCAATCTGATATCCCTGACTGTCAAGTGCGTGAAAAGTATCTGGAGCTGTTTCAGTAGCAACCAGGTTGCCATTTTTATAAAACTTATAATTACTGCCATCATTGGTCCAGCCGACATGAACCCATTCTCCTGCTGTAAAGAACTTATTGCTTCCATCATCAATTATTCCACTATAACGAACATTTCCCTTATAAGAATCGTAATGCAGGTCACCTCCCGGAGATACCCACAAACTAGGTTTTCTTTTGCCGTCTTGCAATCCTACAAAGCCATGAAAAGCGCCATCATTTACAGCTTCAGGTTTTAGCCATGCTTGTATAGTAAAAGTGTTATTATTACTAAACGGATCATCTGGAATGGAGACATAATCGTTTGTGCCGTCGAAATCCAGTGCATAATCTGTCACAACATTCACGCTGTTGTTCGATGCGCTTGAGAGGTTGCTTGCACCGTCCACTGCATAAGCCTTGTATGTACCTTCCACAAGTCCAGCGGCCGCCAGGTTGGTGTTGGTATTGGCAGCACTGATGACAACACTGTTTGACATGTTGTCTGGCTGAGGGCGGCCCGAGATGCTGGCAAAATTACTGACTGTAACATCGGTGTTGACCAGGTATGCGGTGCCTGTCTCTGTGCTCTGTACAACGGCAAAGCCGGAGGACGTTATGGTAGCGGGGATCACACTTACAGTCGGTGCCGTGGTGTCGCCGGTTACTACGAAGTTGCTTGTAGCATCACTGGTGTTGCCGGCAAGGTCGGTTTCCCTGACGTTGAACTGATAGGTGGTACCGTTGGCCACCGTGGCACTGTAGCTCCAGCTGGTCCCGGAAACTGTTGCAGATCCGAGTTCAGTACTGCCGTTATATACCTTCACACTTGATCCGGATTCGTTGTTCCCGGAAAGAACAAGAGCAGTATCATCCGTAGTGCTGCCACTCGTCAGCGCTCCCGTTACGGTACCCACATCATCGGTCGCTGCAGCGAAGTTCGCCGTCGGTGCCGTGGTGTCGCCGGTTACTACGAAGTTGCTTGTAGCATCACTGGTGTTGCCGGCAAGGTCGGTTTCCC
>LUMW01000831.1_pt1 | contig 15348 bp, 13 predicted proteins | sample 729761 | NCBI WGS metagenome assembly LUMW01 (sample SAMN03860302, study PRJNA289734) | marine metagenome | biome: seawater column; feature: ocean; material: water; isolation source: Red Sea water column Station 192 - depth 500m | place: Saudi Arabia: Red Sea | collected 2011-10-15 | depth 500 m
GGGCCGGTCGTCCCCGACGACGCGTCGTCGCTGGTCGAGGCCGACGAGCCGGCGGACGACGAGGGGCCGGCGGACCCGTCGGCCGGGGAGAAGCGCGAGCCGGTGCTGGTCGGCTACGGCGTGCGCACCGCCTCGACGCGCCGCCGTCGGCGCAAGGGCGACGCGCCCGTGCAGGCCGCTGCACCGTCCGGTGGGGTGACCACGCTGGAGCGCCCGGCGGAGTCCGAGCCGCGCCCGCGTGACGTGCGGGCCCTGGCGAAGCCGCCGGTGCGCAAGCTGGCGAAGGACCACGGCGTCGACCTGCTCGACGTGCCGTGCGACGGTCCGGTGGTCACACGCGCCGACGTCGAGGCGTTCATCGCCGGCCGATGTCCCACGGTCGCGTCGCCCGCCGCCGCGCCGGTGCGGTCGGTGGAGGGTGACACGCGCATCCCGGTCAAGGGCGTGCGCAAGGCCACCGCGCAGGCCATGGTCAGCTCGGCGTTCAGTGCACCGCACGTCACCGAGTGGGTCACGCTCGACGTGAGCGCGACGATGGAGCTCGTCGAGCGGCTCAAGGCCGACCGTCGGTTCGCGGGCGTGAGGGTGTCGCCGACGCTCGTCGTCGCGAAGGCCGTGTGCCTGGCGCTGTTGCGCACGCCCGAGCTGAACGCCAGCTGGGACGAGGCCGCGCAGGAGATCGTGCTGAAGGGGTCGGTGAACCTGGGCGTCGCCGCGGCCACCGACCGTGGGCTCGTGGTGCCGAACATCCCGGGTGCCGACCGGATGAGCCTGCTGGAGCTCGGGGAGGCGCTGGCCGACCTGACGGCCACCGCCCGCGCCGGCCGCACCCAGCCCGCGCAGATGAGCGGCGGCACGTTCACGATCACCAACGTCGGCGTGTTCGGCGTCGACGCGGGCACGCCCATCCTCAACCCGGGCGAGACGGGCATCCTGTGCGTCGGGCAGATCGACCGGCGTCCCTGGGTGGTCGGACCGGATGCCGGAGGTGCCGAGCGGATCGAGCCGCGGTGGGTCACGACGCTCGCGGTGAGCTTCGACCACCGGGTCGTCGACGGCCAGCAGGGCTCGCGCTTCCTCGCCGACGTGGCGTCGATCCTGCGCGACCCCGCCCTCGCCCTCACCTTCTGACCGCATCTCGCCCGCGCAGACGGTGCGCGTTTGCGTGGGGCCCCACGCAAACGCGCAGTTCGGGCGCATGGTTGCGGTGGGGGGAGCCTGTTTGCGTGGGGCCCCACGCAAACAGGCTCGACCGGTCGGGTGGTGGGGGGTCAGGCGGGGAGGCGCTCGCCCGCCTCGACGACGTCGGTGATCGTGTTGCCCGGCGACGCGAGGGGGCAGCGCCAGCGGTCGTCGTAGCGGCACGACGGGTGGTAGGCGAAGTTGAGGTCGAGCACGACGGTGTGTCCACCCTGGGGAGTCGGCCGGCCGCCGAGCCACGACCCCTTCGCGGTGTCGAGCAGGTAGCGGCCCGCGCCGTACGACGCGGCGCCGTCGGCGCGACCCGACGTCGCGTCACGCAGGGGCACGAAGATGCCGCCGGCGTACTGCTGCAGCGTCCACACGTCGAGCGTCGAGCCCGACGGGAGCGCCAGCTGCCCGGTCCGCAGCATCGTGACGTCGCCGTCACCGCCTCCGTCGACGACGCGCTTGTCGGGGTCCCACGCGTCGGTCGGTGCGGGCAGGAGCGGCAGCTCGAACCGCCACGCCGGGTCGTAGGGCCAGTACGGCAGGCCGGTCTCGCGCAGCGGGTCACGCGCCGGCAGCGGCGACTGCGGGTGGCTGCGGAACAGCTCGTCGCGACCCTGCCGCCAGGTCGCGTGCCCGCGTTCGGGGTCCGGGTCCGCGCGGACCTGCTCGTAGAGCGCGGCCACGCGCACCCGCCAGTCGACCAAGGTCAGCAGCACACCGCCCACACTACGACCCAAGCTGCGCAGGAGACGCCGGGACCGCAGCCCGCGCGTGCACCGCGCCCACCACGCACACGACCAGCGTGATCGCGGCCGCGAGCAGCAGCCCGGCCCCGAGGTGCCAGCGCAGCAGCAGGGCGCCCGCCGCCGCACCCGCGAGGATCAGCACCACCGCCGCCACGCGCCGACCCGACCCGCCACCCTTGCCGTTGCCGAGCACCGAGTCGGCGGCCAGACCCGTGATGGTCGACGTGACGACCACGGTGGTGACGTCCTTGACGGCGATGAACCGCGCGGTCGCGGCCTGCAGGCCCATCGCCGCACCGAGCAGCGTCGTGATGACGACCTGGCCCGCGTGGCCCACGTCGTCGCCGACCACGAACAGCACGACGCCGAGCGCGAGGATCGACGCACCGACGCAGGCGATCAGCGTGGTGGTGCGTGCCGACCAGCCCGTCCGCGCGCCCTTCAGCACCCGGCCGCCGAGCGCCGCGCCCGCCAGGAACCCGACGAGGGCGAGCGCGGGTCCGAGGATCGGGAGGTCGTCGGCACCGACGACGGCCATGCCGAGGATCACGACGTTGCCGGTCATGTTGCCGGTGAACACGCGGTCGAGACCGAGGTAGCCGACGGCGTCGATCACCCCCGTCGAGAAGGTGAGGGCGAGCATGAGGACGAGGTTCATCCGGTCGGACGTGATGCGGCGCAGCATCCCCAGAGTCTGACGGCGGGGTGGCGCGGCGCCGTGGCCGGGATGTCACGAGTCCGTGACATGAGGTCTCTAGGGTGTCCGTCCATGACCACCCGCCAGGGCCTCCCACGCAGCACGCCGCTCGACTCCGCACCCCTCCACACGGGCACCGGCGTCCCGTCCGACGCGACCTACCTGCCGTCGACGGGCGACCACGTGCTGTGGGGCCGGCTGCCCTGCGCCACCGACCGCGCCGTGCTGTCCGTCGAGCCGGGCGAGGAGGTCGTGGTCGACACGATCAGCCACGAGGGGATCCTGGAGGACCAAGGTCGCGACCCGCGTGCGTTCTTCGAGCCGCACGGCGTCGACGTGCTCGACGACGCCGTGGCGCTCGCCGCCTCGGGCTACGCGCGGACGTTCGGGGTCGACGGTCCGCACGTGGTCACCGGACCGATCGAGGTCCGTGGCGCGAGGCCGGGCGACCTGCTGGCCATGACCCTCGTCGACGCGCAGCAGCGGGTGCCGTACGGCGTCGTGTCGAACCGGCACGGGAGGGGCGCGCTGCCCGGCGAGTACCCGCTCGACGGCGACGTCTTCAGCGTGTTCGCCCGCGCCGAGGGCGACACCGGGGTGATGACGTACGGACCGCAGGACGAGCGCACCGTCCGGTTCCCGCTCGCGCCGTTCCTCGGCATCATGGGCGTCGCGGTGGCCGGCGACGAGCGGCCGCACACCGTGCCGCCCGGTGCACACGGCGGCAACCTCGACATCAACCTGCTCACCGCGGGCGCGACGCTCTACCTGCCCGTGCAGGTGGCCGGCGCGCTGGCCTACGTCGGCGACCCGCACTTCGCGCAGGGTGGCGGGGAGGTCGCACTCACCGCCATGGAGGCGTCGCTGCGGGCGACGGTGCGGCTCGACGTCGTGCCCCGCGAGGAGGCCGTGGCGCAGTTCGGCGAGCTGGTGGGCCCGCTGGCCCGCACCCGCGAGTACCTCGTGCCGACGGGCCTCGACCCCGACCTCGACGTCGCGACGCAGAACTGCGTGCGTGCGGCGATCGGCCTGCTGCAGGCGCGCTACGGGATGGACCCGCGGCACGCGTACGCGTACCTGAGCGCAGCCACCGACTTCGACATCAGCCAGGTGGTCGACGTGGTCAAGGGCGTGCACGCCCGGATCCGGCTGGCGGACTTCGCATGAGCGACGACGCTCCCGAGGGGCTGCTCGAGGCGTTCTGGGCGTACGAGACGGCGCTGATGTCCGACGACCTCGAGACGCTCGACGCGCTCTTCGCCGACCGTCCCGACACGCTGCGCGGCGACGCCGCCGGGGTGCTCGTGGGCCACGAGACGATCAGCCGGTTCCGCGGGTCGCGCGGGGGCGCGCCGCGGCGCACGCAGACCCAGCTGTGGGAGCGGACCGAGGTGGGCTGGCAGGTCACGGCCGCCCACGTCGCGGTGCCGGCGCCCGCGGTCGACACCCGGGTGTGGCGGGCCGTCGGCGACCCGCTCGTGCGACCCGGGACCGGCCCGCTGTCGGGCGAGAGCGTCGCGGTGAAGGACCTGTTCGCCGTGGCCGGGCAACCGGTCGGCGCCGGCAACCCGACCTGGGCCGCGAACGCGCCCGTGGAGTCGAGCCACGCGTGGGCCGTGCAGACCCTGCTGGGAGCCGGCGCGTCGGTGCGCGGCATCGCCCGCACCGACGAGTTCGCCTACAGCCTGGCCGGCACGAACGCGCACTTCGGCACCCCGCCCAACGCGCAGGCGCCCGGACGCATCTCGGGCGGGTCGTCGTCGGGATCGGCGTCGGCCGTCGCGCTCGGCCACGCGACGATCGGGCTGGGCACCGACACCGGCGGCTCGATCCGGGTCCCGGCCGCCTACCAGGGTCTGTACGGCATGCGGCCGACGCACGGAAGCGTGCCGACCGCAGGGCTGATGCCGCTCGCCCCGTCGTTCGACACGGTCGGGTGGATGACCCGCGACGCCGGCCTGCTGCGCCGGGTCGGCTCCGTGCTGCTGCCCGCCGCGGCGCCGCGTCCGTTGCGCGACGTCGTGGTGGTGCCCGAGCTGCTCGCCCTCGCGTCGCCCGACGTGCGGGCGGCGGTCGAGGGGTTCCTCGGCGCTGGTCCGCGCGGCGGCACGGGCTGGGGCGGCGACGGCGGCACCGTCGTCGAGGAGTCCTGGGACCTGCCGGAGACGTGGCCGGAGGTCTTCCGGGTGCACCAGGCGGCGCAGGCCTGGCAGAGCCACGGTTGGTGGCTGCGCACCCGCCTGGACTCCCTGGGCGCCGACGTGCGCAGCCGGTTCGAGGCGGCCGCCGAGATCGACCACGACACCGCCGTGCAGGCCGCCGACGACGCCGCCCGCGCGCGCGACGCGGTGCGTCGGCTCGTCGGCGACCGGGTCGTCGTGCTGCCGTCAGCCCCGACGGTGGCGCCGGAGCTGGGTGCCGACCTCGGCGAGGTGCGTGCGGCCACCCTGCGCCTGACCTGCGTGGCCGGGCTCGGCGGGCTGCCGGCGGTCAGCGTCCCGCTCACCACGTCCGACGGCCTGCCGTGCGGCGTCTGCCTCGTGGGCCCGCCCCGCCGCGACCTCGACCTGCTCGACCTCGTGACGGGTCCGCTCCACGCCTGACGGCGAGTCCGCGGGGCCGTTACCCGGATGAAACGCGGGTTGCACGCGCCGTAACACGATGGTCCTAGCGTTCCTCGGGACGAGGGAGGGACCACGTGGACATCACGACGTTCGACACGGCCGACGCCGAGAAGGCCGCTGCCGTGCTGCGCGTGTGCGCCAACGTCGACGCGTGGGTCGACGCCCTCGTCGCGGGTCGCCCCTACGGGAGCGTCGAGGCGCTCGTGGCACGGGCCGACGCGCTGGCCGCGGGCTGGACGGGTGCGCAGGTCGAGGCCGCGCTCGCCGACCACCCGCGCATCGGGGAGCGGCACGTCGGTACGGGTCGCAGCGCCGAGCTCTCCGGCCGCGAGCAGTCCGGCGTCGACGCCAGCGTCGACACCGCGGCACGGCTCGCGGCGGGCAACGCGGCCTACGAGGAGCGGTTCGACCGGATCTTCCTCGTGCGCGCGGCCGGTCGCAGCGCCGAGGAGATCCTCGCCCTGCTCGAGCAGCGGCTCACGCACGACCCCGAGACGGAGCTGGCGGTCACCGCAGGCCAGCTCCGCGAGATCGCCCTGCTGCGGCTGGAGGACACGTTCGCATGACCACCCTCTCCACCCACGTGCTCGACGCCGCGCTCGGTCGTCCGGCGGCCGGCCTGGTCGTCTCGCTCGACGACTCGGTCACCGCGACCACCGACGCCGACGGCCGGATCCGGTTCGACGACCCCGTCGACCTCGGGGTCCACGAGCTCGTCTTCGCGACCGGCCCCTGGTTCGCCGACCAGGACCGCAGCACCTTCTACCCCGTCGTGCGCGTCGCGTTCGAGGCCGGGACGGGCCAGGAGCACCACCACGTGGCGCTGCTGCTGAGCCCGTTCGCCTACACCACCTATCGAGGGAGCTGACCATGGCGACGGGCGACATCGTGCTGGGACCGAACCAGTACGGGAAGGCCGAGAACCGGCTGGTGCGGATCACCCGCGACACCGATCGGCACGAGATCGAGGACCTCAACGTCACCTCGCAGCTGCGCGGCGACTTCGTGGCGTGCCACGTCGAGGGCGACAACAGCCAGGTCGTGGCCACCGACACGCAGAAGAACACGGTCTACGCGTTCGCGCAGCAGCACGGCATCGGCTCGCCCGAGCAGTTCCTGCTCACCCTCGGCGAGCACTTCGTCACCAGCTTCGACTGGGTCTGCGGCGGACGCTGGGAGGCCGAGCTCTACGCGTGGGAGCGAATCGCGGTCGACGGCCGGCTGCACGACCACTCCTTCGTCCGCACCGGCCGGGAGGTCCGCACCACCGTCGTGCAGAAGGACGGCGACCAGACGTGGGTGCTGGCCGGGTTCAAGGACGCGACGGTGCTCAAGTCGACCGGCTCGGAGTTCCACGGGTTCCCCCGCGACCGGTACACGACGCTGCGCGAGACCACCGACCGCATCCTCGCCACGTCGGTCACCGCGTGGTGGCGCTACACGAGCACCGACGTCGACTGGAACGCGCGCTACGAGGCGATCAAGGCCGTGCTGCTCGAGACGTTCGCGAGCGTGCACTCCCTCGCCCTGCAGCAGACGATCTTCGCGATGGGCCGCGCCGTCCTCGAGCAGTTCGACGACGTCGCCGAGATCAGGCTGTCGTGCCCCAACAAGCACCACTTCCTCGTCGACCTCGAGCCGTTCGGGCTCGACAACCCGAACGAGGTCTTCTTCGCCGCCGACCGCCCCTACGGGCTGATCCAGGCCACCGTCCAGCGCGAGGGCGCACAGCAGGCTCCGCAGGCGTGGGCCACCGTGCCTGGCTTCTGCTGAGCGCACCGACACACGAGAGCGAGCACGACGATGACCGCACGAGCGACCGCGGCGAGGGGCTGACCACGCCGATGCGACTCGACGCGATCCAGGCCCAGCAGGTGCTCGTCGACGGGCAGTTCCGTCCCGCGACCCTGACGCTCGACGACGGACGGGTCACGGCCGTCGGACCCCTCGACGACGTCCCGGCCGGCGAGGTCCACCGCGTCCCCGACACCGCCTACGTGGTGCCTGGCGTCGTCGACACGCACGTGCACGTCAACGAGCCGGGCCGCACGGAGTGGGAGGGCTTCAGCTCGGCCACCCGGGCCGCCGTCCTTGGTGGCGTGACCACGCTCGTCGACATGCCGCTCAACTCCGTGCCCCCGACCACGACGCTCGAGGGCCTGGCCGCCAAGCGCGCGGCGGCCCAGGGCCAGCTCGCGGTCGACGTCGGCTTCTGGGGCGGCGCGGTGCCGGGCAACGTCGCCGACCTCGAACCGCTGTGGGACGCCGGCGTGTTCGGCTTCAAGTGCTTCCTCAGCCCGTCGGGCGTCGAGGAGTTCCCGCCGCTGGACCGCGCCGAGTTCGACGCCGCGCTCGCGGAGGTCGCCCGGCTCGACGCGCTCATGATCGTGCACGCCGAGGACGCCGCGATCCTCGACAGCACGCCGGCGCCCGGCAGCCGCGCGTACCGCGACTTCGTGCTCTCGCGGCCCGACGCGTCGGAGGTGTCGGCCATCCGCCAGGTCGTCGACGGCGCCCGGGAGACCGGGGCGCGGGTGCACGTGCTGCACCTGAGCAGCGCGCGGGCGATCGACCTGATCGCCGACGCGCGGGCCGAGGGTCTCCCGCTGACCGTCGAGACCTGCCCGCACTACCTCACCTTCAGCGCCGAGACGATCCCCGACGCGGCGCCGGAGTTCAAGTGCTGCCCCCCGATCCGCGACGCCGGCAACCGCGAGGCGCTCTGGCAGGCCCTCCAGGAGGGGCTGGTCGACTGCATCGTCAGCGACCACTCGCCGTCGACCGTCGAGGAGAAGCTGAAGGGCGACGGCGACCTACAGCAGGCGTGGGGCGGCGTGTCGGGCCTGCAGGTCGGGTTCGCCGTCCTGGCGCACGAGGCGCGGCTGCGCGGCATCCCGCTCGAGTACGACCCCGCCGTCGAGCTGCACGTCGAGGCGGCACGGCTGGCCCACAGGAACCCGATCTCCGCCTACGACGGGCTGCGCCTCGCAGGCCGCGTGGTCAGCACCGTCGTGCGAGGTGAGCTGGTCGACGTCGACCACGTCGACCACCGCCACGGCCGGCAGCTGGACAGGCCGTCGTCGTGACCCCGCACCTTGTTGCACCACCGATGGAAGGACCCATGGACACCGCTCCCGTGAACCCCCCGCCCCGCCTGCTGATGGGACCCGGTCCGATCAACGCCGACCCGCGCGTGCTGCGCGCGATGTCGGCCCAGCTCGTCGGCCAGTACGACCCGGCCATGACCGGCTACATGGTGGAGGTCATGGGTCTGTACCGCGAGGTGTTCGCGACGGCGAACGAGCAGACCTTCCTCGTCGACGGCACGTCGCGCGCCGGCATCGAGGCGGCCCTCGTCTCGCTCCTGGAGCCCGGCGACCGGGTGCTCGTGCCGGTCTTCGGACGGTTCGGCCACCTGCTCGCCGAGATCGGCGAGCGGTGCGGGGCCGAGGTGCACACGATCGAGACCGACTGGGGCACCGTGTTCGCGCCCGAGCAGGTCGAGGCGGCGATCGTCGAGGTCCGGCCGAAGGTGCTCGCGGTCGTGCAGGGCGACACCTCCACGACCATGTGCCAGCCCCTGGCCGACCTCGGCGAGATCTGCCGACGGCACGACGTGCTGCTGTACTGCGACGCCACCGCCTCCCTCGGCGGCAACCCGTTCGAGACCGACGCGTGGGGGATCGACGTCGCGACCGCCGGCCTGCAGAAGTGCCTGGGTGGTCCGTCCGGCTCGTCGCCGATCACGATCTCGCCGCGTGCCGTCGACGTCATCGACGGTCGGCGGCACGTCGAGGCGGGCATCGCCGAGGAGCGCGACGTCGCGCGGGGCGTGCGCATCGCCTCGAACTACCTCGACCTCGCGATGATCATGGACTACTGGGGTCCGCGCCGGCTCAACCACCACACCGAGGCGACGACGATGCTCTACGGCGCGCGCGAGTGCGCGCGGCTGCTCGTGGAGGAGGGGATCGACGCCGCCGTCGAGCGGCACCGTCTGCACGGTGCCGCGATGCTCGCCGGGGTGCGGGGGCTCGGGCTGGAGGTCTTCGGCGACGTCGACCACAAGATGAGCAACGTCGTCGCGGTGCACATCCCCGACGGCGTCGACGGCGACGCCGCGCGGGCGGTGATGCTCGAGGACTTCGGCATCGAGATCGGCACCTCCTTCGGACCTCTGCACGGCAAGGTCTGGAGGATCGGCACGATGGGCTACAACGCCCGCAAGGACGCCGTGCTCGTCACGTTGGCCGCGCTGGAGCAGGTGCTGCGGTCCGGTGGTGTCGCCGTGACAGCCGGCGGTGGCGTCGGCGCTGCGCAGGAGGTCTACGCGTGAGCGCCCCGACGGACCTGCCCACGAGCGGCGCCGCGGTCGGCTCGGCGGCCGAGGTGCTGGCCCGCTGCGCCGAGCTGGACCTCTACTCCTCCCACCCCGAGCACCTGGAACGCGTCTACCTGTCGCCGGAGCACGCGGCGGTCAACCGGGTCGTGGCCCGGTGGATGACGCGCGCCGGCCTCGCTCCGCGCCAGGACGCGGCCGGCAACCAGTACGGCCGACGCGAGGGCCGCGAGCCGGGGCTGCCCGCCCTGCTGCTGGGCTCCCACCTCGACACCGTCCCCGACGCCGGCTCCTACGACGGCATGCTGGGCGTGCTCATGGGCATCGCCGTCGCCGAGCGGCTCGGTGACCGGGTGGACGACCTGCCGTTCGCCCTGGAGGTGGTCGGGTTCAGCGACGAGGAGGGCACGCGGTTCGGCAAGGCGCTGCTGGGCAGCTGCGCGGCCGCCGGCACGTGGGACCCCGCGTGGTGGGACCTCTGCGACGCGGGCGGCATGACGCTGCGGACCGCGTTCGAGGAGTTCGGGCTCGACCCGCGCGCCGTCGGCACCGCCGCGCGGCGTCCGGATGAGCTCGTGGGCTACCTCGAGGCGCACATCGAGCAGGGCCCCTACCTCGAGGAGGCCGACGCCTCGCTCGGGTACGTGACCACCATCGCCGGCGCGCGGCGCTTCGTCCTGGAGGTGGAGGGCGAGGCCCGCCACGCCGGCGGGACGCCCTACGACCGCCGCAAGGACGCCATGGTCGGCGCCGCGGAGTGCATCACGGCGATCGAGCGCATGGTCCGCCCGTCGGGCTGCATCGCCACGACGGGCCGGATCGAGGCCCGCCCGGGCGCGGTCAACGTGATCGCGGGGCACGTCGAGGTCAGCCTCGACCTGCGCGCGCCCACCGACGCCGCCCGCGACGCGATGTGGGAGGACCTGGAGGCCGAGCTGCAGCGGCTGTGCGCCGCGCGTGGGCTGGGGCTGCGGGTCACCGAGACGCACCGGGCGCCCGCGATGCCGTGCGCGCCCTGGCTGACCGACGCCGTCGTCAGCGGCATCGTGGGCACGGGCGACACCACCCCGATGGGGCTGTGGAGCCGCGCCGGCCACGACGGCATGGCCGTCGGGGCCGTCACCGACGTGGCCATGCTGTTCGTACGCTGCCACGACGGCGTGAGCCACCACCCCGACGAGGACGTCCGCGAGATCGACGTCGCGCGCGGGCTCGACGCCTTCGAGGCCGCCGTCCTCGAGGTCGCGGCGAAGGTCGCGGCCTCATGAGCACCACCGCCCTGGACCCGTCAGGGGCTCCTCGCGAGGAGACGCGGCCGATCGAGGTGCGCATCACCGAGAAGTACGCCGACCTCGCCCCGCAGGAGCGCCGTGCGGCCGACGTGCTGCTGGAGCACCTGCACGACCTCGCCATGTACCGGGCGTCGGAGCTCGCCGACCTGGCCGGTGTCTCCAAGGCGACGATGAGCCGGCTGTTCCGTCGGCTCGACTACGAGGACTTCACGCAGGTCCGCGACCAGCTGCTCGTCCTGCGCAACGCGGGCCTGCCGGTGCCGGTGGGGGCGCCGCCGAGCGTCGCGCGCCACCTGGAGACCGAGGTCGAGCACCTGCACCGCGTGCTCACCGCGGCCGAGGGTGCGATCGAGCAGGCGGCGGCGCTGCTGGCCGGTGCCGCGACGGTGACGGTCGTCGGGATGCGCAACAGCTACCCGGTCGCGCTGCACCTGACCCAGCAGCTGACGCAGGCGCGGACCGGCGTCGGGGTCGCGCCGTCGCCGGGGCAGTCGCTGTCCGACGAGGTGGTCGGTCTGGGCGCCGACGACGTCGTGGTCGTGGTCGCGTTCCGTCGCCGCCCGCCCGAGATCGCCGCGCTGCTCGACCTCGTCAGGTCCCAGGGCGCCCGGGTCGTGCTCATGGCCGACCCGTCGGGCCGCCGGCTCGCGTCGCCGGGCGACGTGTGGATCGAGTGCGGCGCCTCGACGCAGGCCGCGTTCGACAGCTACGCGGCGGCGATGAGCGTCGTCGCGGCGCTGTCGTCGCGCGTCCTCGACGCGCTCGGCCCGGCGGCGGGCCAGCGGGTGGCCGCGATCGCGGCGGCCTACCGCGCGCTCGGCGAGATCGAGGACTGAGGCCGTGGACCTGCACACCGTCGGGACCTTCCGTCTGCCCACCGGCCCGGACGACCTGGTCCTCGCACCTGGCGAGACCTGGCTGGCCGGCGGCACGTGGCTGTTCTCCGAGCCGCAGGTGACGACCACCGGCCTCGTCGACCTCCTGGCGCTGGGCTGGCCCGACTGGGAGCTCGACGCCGGAGCAGCGGACGGCTCCGCGACCGGGCTGACGACTGGGCTGACGATCGGGGCCACGTGCTCCCTCCTCGACCTCGTCACGCACGCCGAGCGGTCCGGGCTGCCGGGGCTCGCGGTGGCGCGGCCGTGCGTCGAGGCGCTCGTCATGTCGAGCAAGGTCTCCCGGCGCGCCACCGTCGGCGGCAACGTGTGCCTGGCGCTGCCGGCCGGCGGCGCCACCTCGCTGCTGACCGGCCTCGGCTCCGACGCCGTCGTGTGGGGGCCCGGTGGCGAGCGTCGGGTGCCGGTCGCGTCGCTCGTGACCGACGTGCGCCGGACGTCGCTGGACCCGGGCGAGCTCGTGCGTGCGTTCGAGGTGCCGCGTGCGTCGCTCGCGTCGACGACGGCCTTCCGGCGCGCGGCGCTCACCCCCATGGGCCGCTCGGGCGCGGTGCTGGTCGGCCGGCGCGAGCCGGACGGCGGCGTGCACGTCAGCGTGACCGCCTCGACCCACCGCCCCCACGTGCTCGACCTCGGCCCGGCTCCCACGGAGTCCGACGTCGCGACCGCGGTGGCCACGATCGAGCGCTGGTACGACGACCCGCACGGCGCGCCCGACTGGCGTGCCGCGCAGACCCTGCGCTGCGCGCTCGAGGTCGTGGAGGAGCTGGCATGAGCAGTCCGGTCGAGACAGATCCCGTCGAGAGAGGGGCGTTCGAGGTGCGGATCAACGGCGCGAGCGTCACCACGGCCCCGACGCCGGGCCAGTGCCTGCGCACCTACCTGCGCGACCACGACCGCCTCGACGTCAAGAAGGGCTGCGACGCCGGCGACTGCGGTGCCTGCACCGTCCTGGTCGACGGCGACCCGACGCACTCGTGCGTCTTCCCGGCCGTGCGGGCCGCCGGTCGCGAGGTGACGACGGCGTCCGGCCTGGGGACGCCCGACGACCTGCACCCCGTGCAGCAGCGCTTCGTCGACGCGGCCGGGTTCCAGTGCGGGTTCTGCACGGCGGGCATGGTCGTCACCGCGTCGACGCTGCCCGAGGGGCTCGCGCACGACGACCTCTGCCGCTCGATGAAGGGCAACCTGTGCCGCTGCACCGGCTACCGCTCGGTCCGCGACGCCCTCGCCGGCACGGCCAACGTCGGCGAGGCCCCGGCGGGGGAGGCGTTCGGCGCCTCGGTCGCCGCGCCGGCGGCCTGCCGCGTCGTGGCCGGGCAGGAGCCCTTCACCCTCGACCTGGAGGCGCCGGCGGACCTGCTCCACGTCGCGGTGCTCGGCAGCCCGCACCCGCACGCGCGCATCACCTCGATCGACACGTCACGGGCGGAGGCGCTGGAGGGCGTCCACCTGGTCCTCACCTACCACGACGCCCCCGACGTCCTCTACTCCACCGGCCGGCACCAGAGCCGGCTCGACGACCCCGACGACACGCGCATGCTCGACCCCGTCCTGCGGTTCGCCGGCCAGCGCGTCGCGGTGGTCGTGGCCGAGACCGTCGCCACCGCGCAGGAGGCCTGCCGGCTCGTCGACGTGGAGTACGAGGTGCTGCCCGCGGTCCTCGACCCCGACGCGGCGCGTCGGCCAGGGGCGCCGCTCGTGCACGGCGACAAGGACCCGGTCGTCTCGCGCATCGCCGAGCCCACCCGCAACGTCGTCGCCCAGCTGCACGACGAGCACGGCGACGTCGAGGCGGCGCTGGCCTCGGCCCACACCGTCGTGTCGGGCACGTGGCAGACGTCGCGGGTCTCGCACGCCCAGCTCGAGACGCACGGCGGACGCGGCTGGCTGGCCGACGACGGCACCCTCGTGGTGCGCACGAGCACGCAGGTGCCCTTCCTGGTGCGCGACGAGCTCGCCCACGTGCTCTCGCTGCCGCGCGACCGGGTCCGGGTGCTCGCCGCCCGGGTCGGCGGCGGGTTCGGCGGCAAGCAGGAGATGCTCGTCGAGGACGTCATCGGGCTCGCCGTCCTGCGCACCGGACGCCCCGTGCAGTACGAGCTGAGCCGCGAGGACCAGTTCACGATCGTGCCGTGCCGCCACCCCATGCGGGTCGGCGTCACGCTCGGCGCCGACGCCGACGGGCACCTGACGGCGCTCAAGCTCGACGTGCTGTCCGACACCGGCGCCTACGGCAACCACGCCGTCGGCGTCATGTTCCACGGCTGCCACGAGTCGGTCGCGCAGTACCGCTGCCCCAACAAGCGGGTCGACGCCGAGGCCGTCTACACCCACCAGCTCCCGTCGGGCGCCTTCCGCGGCTACGGCCTCGGGCAGGTCATGTTCGGCATCGAGTCGGCCATGGACGACCTCGCCGCCGAGCTCGGGCTGGACCCCGTCGAGCTGCGACGTCGCAACGCCGTCGTGCCCGGCGACCCGTTCGTGGTCACGGCGCTGGAGGAGGACGACCTGGAGTACGGCTCCTACGGGCTCGACCAGTGCCTCGACCTCGTCGACGCCGCACTCGCGTCGGGTCGCGGCGACGACGCTCCCGAGGGCTGGCCGACGGGACGCGGCGTCGCGATGGCGATGATCGCCACCATCCCGCCGCGCGGGCACTTCACCGACGTGGCGGTGGCGGTCGACGCCGACGGCCGCTACACCCTCTCCGTCGGCACCGCCGAGTTCGGCAACGGCACCACGACGGTGCACGTCCAGCTCGCGGCGACCGAGCTGGCCACGACGCCCGACCGCGTCCGGGTGCGCCAGAGCGACACGGCGACGTCGGGCTACGACACCGGCGCCTACGGCTCGGCCGGCTCCGTCGTCGCGGGCAAGGCGGTGCACGTGGCGGCCGAGCGGCTGCACGCCGAGCTGCTCACGCTCGCCGCCCGCGCGGCCGGCGTCGCCCGCGGCCACTGCACGCTCGAGCGCGACGGCGTGCGCCTGCCCGACGGGTCGCTCCTGAGCTTCCGCGAGGTCGTGCCCGACGGGCTGTCGGCGGAGGGCACCCACGACGGGAGCCCACGCTCGGTGGCCTTCAACGTCCATGGCTTCCGGGTGGCGGTCGACCCGACGTCGGGCGAGGTGCGGGTGCTGCAGTCGGTGCACGCCGCCGACGCGGGCGTCGTGATCAACCCCGAGCAGCTCCGGGGCCAGGTGGAGGGCGGTGTCGCGCAGGCGATCGGCTCGGCCCTGCAGGAGGAGGTGGTCGTGGAGGACGGACACGTCGTGACGCGCACCTTCCGTTCCTACCGCGTGCCGCAGATGGCCGACGTGCCCACGACCGAGGTGCTCTTCGCCGACACCCACGACGAGCTCGGCCCGCGTGGCGCGAAGTCGATGAGCGAGGCACCGTACAACCCGGTGGCCCCGGCCCTCGCCAACGCGATCACCGACGCGCTCGGCGCACGTCCCCGCACGCTGCCGATGAGTCGCGACCGGATCTGGCGGCTGGCGCAGACCGGGTCCGACGCACCACCGAGTCGGCAGCGCCGGGGCTAGGTCGGCCGGCCCTCAGG
>LUMW01000372.1_pt1 | contig 15222 bp, 13 predicted proteins | sample 729761 | NCBI WGS metagenome assembly LUMW01 (sample SAMN03860302, study PRJNA289734) | marine metagenome | biome: seawater column; feature: ocean; material: water; isolation source: Red Sea water column Station 192 - depth 500m | place: Saudi Arabia: Red Sea | collected 2011-10-15 | depth 500 m
CTCTCAGACCAGCTACCCGTCGATGCCTTGGTGAGCCGTTACCTCACCAACTAGCTGATAGGCCGCGAGACCCTCCCGAAGCGCCGGAGCATTTCCTCAGGCGGCCATGCGACCACCTGGGGGTATCCGGTATTAGCCCGAGTTTCCTCGGGTTATTCCAGTCTTCGGGGCAGGTTCCTCACGTGTTACTCACCCGTTCGCCACTCAGTCATGTGACCCGAAGGTCGACTGCGTTCGACTTGCATGTGTTAGGCCCGCCGCCAGCGTTCGTCCTGAGCCAGGATCAAACTCTCCGTCAAAATCTCGGTCCCGGGTGCCGAAGCGCCCAAGGACGTCGAAATCAGTGTTCCGGCATCACCCGAAGGCGGTGCCGGCACGAGTTTGAGGTCGGATCGGGACCGAGGTCCCATCCGGTTGGCATCAGGTCAGGGGTCGTCGATTCGTCAGGTGACGGCTCGACGCCCGTGTCCGTTTGCATATGAATTGTCAGGGTCTGGCCAATGGCGACTCGTGATCGCCGGTGGCCAGCCCGCACTGGCATTCATCGTCCTCTATTCCGTTTTCAAGGAGCACCTGGTGGCCCGTGGACCACCCGGCACACGTCTCCCCGGGGGGAGGCGTTGGTGCCCTCCGATCCGCCGCACGACGGGGCCCGTGTGGGCGTCGTCGAGAGGCGACTGGCAACGCTACGACGTGCTGACCGGGTGGTCAAGGACGCAGCGCGAAGGGCAACGCTAGCGCTGACCGGTGGCCGCCCCAACGCGCGCCCACCCGGATTTCACGGAAAAGCCGGTGACCCGCGTCTCCGCACCGCGGCAGGCCTCAGCCCGGGTCGACCACGAGCAGGTGCCGGGAGCGCCGGCCCTTCTGCAGGAGGACATAGCGGCCACCCACGACGGCGTCTGCAGGCAGCTGCACGGCCGCCTCGCCCTGGCGCACCCCGTTGACGGAGACCCCGCCGCCGCCGATAGTCCGGCGGGCATCACCCCGAGAGCCGCACAGGCCGCTGGCGACGAGCACGTCGACCAGGGACTCGTCCCCCTCGAGGTCGCCGGCGACGACCCCGGTCTCAGGGACGATCCCCCGCAGTGCATCGAGCACCTCGGGCGTCGGTGCTGCTGCGCCGAAGAGGCCCTCTGCCGCCAGGCGCGCCCTGGCGGTCTCGTCGGCACCGTGGACCAGGGTGCAGACCTCGTCGGCGAGGCGTTGCTGCGCCCGGCGCTCCTCGGGCAACGCCGCGTGCGCCGCCATCAGCTCGGCGACCTCGTCCACCTCGACGAGGGTCAGGCGCAGGAGGTACTGCTCGACGTCCCGGTCGTCCACGTTCCGGAAGTACTGGTGGAACTCGTACGGAAGCGTCCGGGTCGGGTCCAGCCAGACCGTGCCGTCGGCGGTCTTGCCGAACTTGGCCCCATCGGACCGCGTGAGGAGTGGCAGCGTCAGGCCATGGGCTGCCGCCCCCGAGCGGCGCCGGATGAGGTCAATGCCCGCCGTGATGTTCCCCCACTGGTCCGAACCGCCGACCTGGAGTTCGCAGTCATGGCGTCGGTGGAGTTCGAAGAAGTCGTTGGCCTGGAGGAGCATGTAGCTGAACTCGGTGAAGGAGATCCCCTGCTCGCCCTCGAGGCGGTTGCGCACCGACTCCTTGGCCAGCATCGTGCCCACCGTGACGTGCTTGCCGACGTCCCGGAGGAACTCGAGCACACCCATGCCGGCGGTCCACTCCCGGTTGTCGACGAGGAGGGCCGGCGGACCCACGAGGTCGGGATCGCCCTCGAAGCGCAGCAGCGATTGCAACTGCCCTCCAACCGCGGCCACGTTGGCGTCCAGCGTGGCCTGGTCGAGCAGGTTGCGCTCCTCCGAGCGGCCGCTCGGGTCACCGACCATTCCGGTGGCGCCACCCGCCAGGGCGATGGCCCGGTGTCCGGCGTCCTGGAAGCGGCGCAGCAGCAGCAACGGGGTGAGGTGGCCCACGTGGAGGCTGTCCGCCGTTGGATCGAAGCCGCAGTAGAGCGTGATCGGTCCCTCGTCCAGCCGTTGGCGGAGGGCCTCCCGGTCGGTCGTGTCCTGGAGGAGGCCGCGGGCAGCGAGGTCGACGAGCAGGGCGGCGCCGTTCACCCCCTCACCTTGGCCGCTGGGAGCGTCCGATACCAACCTTTTCGCCCGACGAACCTGTCTCGGCTGACGCCCCTTCACGGCCGTCGGCGGCCAGACTGTGCGTGTGCCGACCGCCGAGTGCCGACCGACCCCCACGCGCCCACGGCGGCCGACGGACTCCCTCCCCGGGCGCAACCCGACCCGGCGGCTCATCGGCGCGCTGCTGGCCACGGCGGTGCTGGCCACGAGCTGCTACTCCTACGAGACCCGCACGTTCGAGATCACGATTCCCGAGACCGCCGAGTCCTCGGTCGTCGTCGCCCGCAACGGCTCGCTCATCACCACCCTGGTCGCCCCGCAGAACCGCACCAGCGCCCGGACCCTCGACGAGATCCCCGAACTGGTCCGCAACGCCGTCATCGCCATCGAGGACGAGCGCTTCTACCAGCACGACGGCGTCGACCTGAAGGCCATCATCCGGGCCGCCCGGACCAACCTCGAGGCCGGCGGCATCAGCCAGGGCGGTTCCACGATCACCCAGCAGTACGTCAAGTTGGCGATCATCGAGAACACCGAGAAGACCGCCGCCCGGAAGCTCGAGGAGCTCTGGTACGCCCTGCGCCTCGAAGACGAGTACACCAAGGACTTCATCCTCCTCCAGTACCTCAACACCGTGTACTTCGGCCACGGCGCCTACGGCATCAAGGCCGCCGCCCAGACGTACTTCAACAAGGACGTCATGGACCTCGCCGTCAACGAGGCCGCCATGCTGGCGGGCCTCATCCAGGCCCCCAGCCGCTTCAACCCGCTCCGCAACTACGCCGACGGCCTGCGGCGCAGCCACCTGGTCCTCGACCGGATGCTGGCCAACGAGTTCATCACCGAAGCCGAGTACGCCGACGCCAAGGCCACCCCACCCCAACTCGAGGAGTACTCCAACCGGCTCCACACCCGCTATCCCGCCGGCCACTTCGTCGAGGAGGTCCGCCGCTGGTTCCTCGACAACAAGGCGTTCGGGGTCAGCCGGGCACAGCGCGAGCAGCTGCTCTTCGAGGGCGGCCTGCGGATCGAGACCACCATCGACCTCGGGCTCCAGTTCGCCGCCGAGGCCGCCGTCGAGGCACACCTGCCGAACGGCCAGGGCCACCCTGACGCCTCCGTCGTCGTCATGGATCCCCAGAACGGCCACATCCTCGCCATGGTCGGCGGGCGCGACTTCTTCGGCGAGGACGAGGACGCCAAGGTCAACCTGGCCGTCGGCAACGGCCGCCAGGCCGGCTCCTCCATGAAGCCCATCGGACTGGCCGCCGCCATGGAGGCCGGCTGGCGGGTCACGGCCTCCTATGCGGCACCCAACGAGATCGAGTTCGACATCCCCGGCGCCACCGAGGAGAACAGCGTCTGGCACGTGCGCGGCGGCGCCACCGGCTACGACCTGCCCGAGGTCCCCGAGGGCGAGGAGCCACCCGAGCCCGAGTGGATGACGCTGGTCGAGGCCACCCGCCGCTCGATCAACACCGTCTACGCACAACTCTCGATGACGATGGGCGCCGAACGGGTGGTCAACATGGGCCGGCGGCTCGGCATCGAGTCGCCCATCGAGGAGGTCAACTCCAACATCCTCGGGACATCCGACGTGACGCTGCTCGACATGACGACCGCCTACGGCACGTTCGCCAACCGGGGCGTCCACAACCCGCCCTCCTACGTCACCCGGGTCCTCAACGCCGACGGCACGACGCTGTGGCGCTGGACCCGCGAACAGGCGCCGGTGCTCCAACCTCGGCTCACCGACCAGCTGACCTGGGTGCTCGAAGGGGTCATGACCGCCGGCACCGGGCACCGGGCCAAGCTGGACGACCGCACCTCGGCCGGCAAGACGGGGACCACGCAGAACTACGCCGACGCCATGTTCATGGGCTACACGCCGCAGCGGGCGGCGGGCGTCTGGGTGGGATTCCCCGAGGGCCAGATCCCGATGGTGCCGCCGACAACGGACCGCAAGGTCTTCGGCGGCACCTATCCGGCGATGATCTGGAAGGACGTCATGAAGGCCGCCCACCTGGGCCTCGAGCCCGAGGAGTTCCCCACCCCACCCCCGTCTTCGACCACGACCACGACCCAGCCGCCCCGGGAGGCCTTCGACACGCCCATCCTCGTCGGCCTGACGATGGACGAGGCCCAGGTGCTGCTCGAGGCCACCGGCAGCACGCCAGTGAAGCGCTCCGACGGAACCGAGGTTCCCGGCCTCCCACCGATCCGGATCGCCACGGTCATCGAGATCGCCACCAACGACCACCCGCCGGGCACCATCATCAGCCAGTCGCCCGACGTGGGGACGACGATCCGGCCCTCGGCCTCCATGGTCGTCGAGGTCGCCGTCGAACCACCGCCGGTCCCGGTGCCCGAGGTGCTGGGCCTGTCCCCCGACGATGCCGGCGCCCGCCTCGCCCAGTCGATCCTCGGCTGGGAGATCACCGAGGTCGCCAACCCCGACGATCCCGCGGCCCCGGCCGAGACCGTCTGGCACCAGGATCCGGCACCGGGCACCGAGGTTCCCGAGGGGACGGTCGTCCGACTCCAGGTCACCCCGCCGGCGCCTGCGGAACCCGAGCCGGCGCCCGAACCCGGGGACGCCGGGGTGGACACACCAGCCGATGGCGCCGACGACGCCGGTGACGCCGGTGACGCCGGTGACGCCGGTGAGGGATCGTGAACCAGCCGGTGAACCGCACCCGCGACCGGGTCGCCCGGACGGCGATCCTCGTGCTCGTGCTGGCCCTGCTGGCCTTCTGGGCGTGGGCGTTCGTCATCTACGAACCGCCCGGCAATCCCGACCGCCTCGAGGACCGGGCCTGGCCGACGGCCGCCGAACAACGCTGCGCCCGGGCCGTTGGCGCCATCGGCGACCTGCCCGCGGCCTCGCAGTCGCCCTCCCCCGGACACCGGGCCGACGTGATCGACGAGGCGACCGAGATCCTCGACCAGTTGGCCGACGACCTGGCGGTGCTGCCGGGCGGGACCGACGACGACCGGGTCCTCGTCGGCAAGTGGCTGGACGACTGGGCCGTCTACCTCGGCGACCGGGCCACGCACGCCCACCGGCTGCGCACCGAAGGCGACGTCCGCCCCTACCTGACCGCGCTGCCCTCCGGGGCCGGCAGTCACGTCGAGCGCATGAACGGCTTCGCCCGGGTCAACGACATGGAGAGCTGCCTCGACCCCGGCGACCTCTAGGCCCCGCCGCCGGCCACCGAGTCCCCCAGGTCGTCGAGGCGACGCAGGGCGGCGTCGGCCAGGCGCACGAGCCCCGGGTCGGCACCGAGTGCGCCCAGGTCACCGCTATCGACCCAGCGCAGCGCTTCGGACTCGTGGTTGCCCACCGGCACGGCGCCTGACGGCGCCACCACGAGGTAGCGCACGTCGTGGTGCTCGTGGGCGTCCTCACCCGGTGGGTCGACTGGATGCACGTCGAGGTCGACGGGCGGCTCGCTGACCCGGAGGCCGTCGATGCCCGTCTCCTCGGTCGCCTCCCGCAGTGCCACCCGGGCCAGGTCGCCGTCGCCATCGGCGTGGCCACCGGGCTGGAGCCAGCGCTGCAGCTTGGCGTGGAACAGCAACAGGATCCGCCGGTCGTCGGGGTCGACGACCAGCGCCGACCCCGTCAGGTGGCCGGGCCGGCAGGTCCGTAGCAGGGCGTCCTCGTGGCCCTCCAGCAGGGCCAGGATGCGGTCCTGCTCGGGCCCGGGCGGACCGGCTGCCACCTGGGCCCGCGGGTCGGTAGCGACCCGCTCCGCCAGGTCGCCGACGCCGAGCAGGCGGTTCATGCGTCCAGGTGGGCGCGGACCTCGTCGGGCGGCGGGATCGGCCGGTGGTCCCCGATGGTCACACCCACATAGGTCACCGTGGCGGTCACGACCTGCCGGTCACCGACCCGCAGGTCGAACTCGACGTCCAGCGAGGTGGTGCCCCAGCGGACGACCTCGGCGGTGACGTCGAGCACGTCGCCAACGCCGGCGGGGCCGTGCCACTCGAGGCTGGCGGCCTTGAGCATGACCTCCCAACCCAGGTCCTCGAAGCGCGGGGTCAGCTCGCGCAGCCAGGTGTCGAAGACATCGTCGATGTACGCCAGGTAGTGGGCGTTGAACACCACCCCCTGGGGGTCGACCTCGCCGTAGCGGATGCGGATGCTGGCGTGGTGGGACACGGGGCGTTCAGTCGCCGATCCGGGCCACCTGGGCGGCCAGCCGTTCGGCGAACCGCTGCCGCTGGACGGCCACGGGCTCCGGCCCGGCCCCGCCGGGGGTGGTCCGGCGCACGACCGCCGCTCCCGGAACGAGCAGCGCTGCCGCCTCGGACCCGAGCCGCTCGTCGGCGGCGACGAGGTCGGCGAGGGTGCCCTCGCCGGCGAGCGCCGCCCGGACGTGGGTGCCGACCACGGCGTGGGCCTCCCGGAACGGCATGCCGGCGGCGACCAGGAACTCGGCCAGGTCGGTGGCGGCGGCGTACGGGCTGTCGGCCGCCTCGGCCATCCGGTCCGTGTGGAACACGAGCGTCGCCACCATGCCGTCCAGGGCCAGGAGGGTCAGGCGCACGGTGTCGCATGCGTCGAACAGGGGCTCCTTGTCCTCCTGGAGGTCCTTGTTGTAGGCCAGCGGCAGGCCCTTCAGGGACGCCAGCAGGCCGGTCAGGTCGCCGATCAGGCGGCCCGCCTTGCCCCGGGCCAGCTCGGCCACGTCGGGGTTCTTCTTCTGGGGCAGCATCGACGAGCCCGTGGAGAAGCCGTCGTCGAGGCCGACGAAGCCGAACTCGTCGGTGGACCAGAGCACCAGCTCCTCGCCCAGCCGCGAGAGGTGGATGCCGAGCATCGCGAGGGCGTACAGGGCGTCGGCCACGAAGTCCCGGTCGGACACGGCATCGAGGGAGTTCTCGAACCGCGCGGCGAACCCGAGTTCGGCGGCCGTGCCGTCGGGGTCGAGCGGCAGCGAGGAACCCGCCAGCGCACCGGCGCCAAGCGGCGACACGTCGGCCCGGTCCCGGGCGTCGAGCAGCCGGTCCACGTCCCGGGCCAGCGCCCAGCCGTGGGCCAGCAGGTGGTGGGCCAGCAGCACCGGCTGGGCCTGCTGGAGGTGCGTGTAGCCCGGCAGGTACGCCCCACCGGCGTCGTCGGCCCGGGCAGCCAGGGTGGCCTGCAGGCCGCCCACGAGGGCCGCCAGCTCGGCCAGCTCCCGCCGGACCCACAGCCGCAGGTCGGTGGCGACCTGGTCGTTGCGGCTCCGGCCAGTGTGGAGCCTGGCGCCAGCGTCGCCGGCGATCTCGGTGACCCGCCGCTCGACGGCGGTGTGGACGTCCTCGTCCGAGGGGGCGAACTCGAAGGTGCCGCCGGCCATCTCGGCCTCGACGGCGTCGAGGGCGTCGAGCACCGCTGCGGCGTCGGTCTCGTCGAGCAGCCCGACCCGGGCCAGCATCCGGACGTGAGCCCGGGAGCCGGCGATGTCCTCCCGGAACATCCGCTGGTCGAACGGCAGGCTGTCGTTGAGGGCCTGGAGGGCCTCTGCGGGCCCCTCGGCGAACCGGCCGTGCCAGAGCGTGGCCACGGCGTCAGCCCCTGTCCCTCGCGGCCCGCCTGGCGACGGTCCGCAACCGCAGGGCGTTCAGCCGGATGAAGCCCTCGGCGTCGGCCTGGTCGTAGGCGCCCTCGTCCTCCTCGAACGTGGCGATGGCCTCGTCGAACAGGGTGTCGTCGGACTCCCGGCCCACGACCTCGACGTTGCCCTTGTAGAGCCGCACCCGGACCCGGCCGTTCACGAAGGCCTGGCTGTGGTCGATGGCCACCTGGAGCATCTCCCGCTCGGGGCTGAACCAGTAGCCGTTGTAGACCACCTCGGCGTACCGGGGCATCAGCTCGTCCTTGAGGTGGGCCACGCCCCGGTCGAGGGTGATCGACTCGATGGCCCGGTGGGCCTTGAGCAGGACGGTGCCGCCCGGCGTCTCATAGGCGCCCCGGGACTTCATGCCGACGTACCGGTTCTCGACGATGTCGATCCGGCCCACGCCGTTGGCGCCACCGACCTGGTTGAGGTGTGCGAGGACCTGGGCCGGCGTCATGGCCTTCCCGTCGACGGCGACCACGTCGCCCTTCTCATAGGTGAGGTCGATGTAGGTGGCCTCGTCGGCGGCCAACTCGGGGCTGACCGTCCAGCGCCACATCTCCGAGGTCGGCTCGTTCCACGGGTCCTCGAGGGGGCCGCCCTCGTAGGAGATGTGGAGCAGGTTGGCGTCCATCGAGTACGGCGACTTGGTGCCCCGCTTCATCTCGACGGGGATGCCGTGCCGCTCGGCGTAGTCGAGCAGGCTCTGCCGGGACCCCAGGTCCCACTCCCGCCACGGGGCGATGACCCGGATGTCGGGGTTCAGGGCATAGGCGCCCAGCTCGAACCGGACCTGGTCGTTGCCCTTGCCGGTGGCGCCGTGGCTGATGGCGTCGGCCCCGGTCTCGGCGGCGATCTCCACCAGCCGCTTGGCGATCAGGGGCCGGGCGATGGAGGTGCCGAGCAGGTACTCGCCCTCGTAGATCGCGTTGGCCCGGAACATCGGGAACACGTAGTCCCGGACGAACTCCTCACGGAGGTCCTCGATGTAGATCTCCTGCACGCCCATGGCCTCGGCCTTGGCCCGGGCCGGCTCGAGCTCCTCGCCCTGGCCCAGGTCGGCGGTGAAGGTCACGACCTCGCAGCCGTAGTTCTCCTCCAGCCAGCGGAGGATGATCGAGGTGTCGAGCCCACCCGAGTAGGCCAGCACCACCTTGTCGACGTTCGTGGGGGCGTTGCTCACGTCTTGTTTCCGTTTCTCGTTCGGGGGTCTCGTTCGTCGGGCTAGATGCCCGCCAGGCTCCGGAGGGTGGCGGCCAGCCGCTTGCCGGTGGTCCCCTCGGCGGCCACGACCAGGAGCGTGTCGTCGCCGGCGACCGTGCCGAGGATCCCGTCGTGGCCCGACCGGTCGATCGCCGAGGCGACCACGTGGGCCGAGCCGGGCGGCGTGCGGAGCACCACGATGTTGCCGGAGTGCTCGACGTCGGCCACCCACTCGCCCATCACCCGCCGCAGGTGGCTCTCCGGGGCGAGCTGGTCGGCGGGATGCTCGGGGATCGCGTAGACGCTCTCCCCGCCGGGCAGTCGGACCTTGACGGCGCCGAGGTCGCCGAGGTCCCGGGACACGGTGGCCTGGGTGGCGGTGATGCCGGCCTCGGCCAGCAGCTCGACGAGATGGCCCTGGCTGGTGACGGACTGCCCGGCCAGGATCCGGGCCAGCCGGTGCTGCCGCTGTGCCTTGCTCATGTCGCACCTCCGGTTTCGGCGCCGGCCGCCTCGCCCAGCAGCCAGGCCAGCAGGCCCCGGGCGGCGTGCATCCGGTTCTCGGCCTGGGGCCAGACGCGGCTGGCGGGCCCGTCGACGACGCCGTCGGACACCTCCTCGCCCCGGTGGGCCGGCAGGCAGTGCAGGAGCAGGGCCCGGTCGCCGGCGGCGGCCATCAGCCGCTCGTCGACCCGGTAGCCCTCGAAGTCCTGGAGCCGCTTGGCGCTCTCCTCCTCCTGGCCCATCGAGGTCCAGACGTCGGTGTAGACGACGTCGGTGCCGTCGACGGCCTCCTCGGGCCGCTCGAACTCGTGGACCTCGACGCCGGCGGCGGCGATCCGGTCGGCGTCGACCGCCGTCGGCCGGTAGCCGGGCGGGCCGGCGAACCGGACCTCCATGCCGAGCATGCCGGCGGCCAGGCCGAGGGACCGGAAGACGTTGTTGGCGTCGCCCACGTAGGTGACGGTCCGACCGGCGAGGTCGCCGAGGAGTTGCCTCATGGTGAGCACGTCGGCGAGGGCCTGGAGGGGATGGGCGCCGTCGGAGAGCATGTTGACGATCGGCACGAGGTCCATGGCGGCCATCCGCTCGACCGTCGAGTGGGCGAACACCCGGGCGCCGATGGTGGCGTGGTAGCAGGCCAGGGTCCGGGTCACGTCCTCGACCGACTCCCGGGTGTCGAGGCCGACCTCGGAAGCCTGGATGTAGACGGGGTGGCCGCCCAACTGGACGACCGCCATCTCCATGGAGTTGCGGGTCCGTGCGGACGGCTTCTCGAACACCAGGCCCATGCCCCGGCCCTCGAGGACCCGCGGGGGTGACGGGTCGACGGCCAGGTCCAGGACCCGGGCCAGTTCGGCCCTCGTGAGGTCGTCGACCTCGAGCAGGTGCCTCATGCCGCCACCTCCGCATCGCCGGCCAGTACGTCGCCGAGGATCGCCACGCCCTCGGCCAGTTCGTCGTCGGTCACCGTCAGGGGCGGCGCCAGCCGCAGGGCGGTCGGCGTGACGCCGTTGACCACCAGGCCGGCATCGAGGCAGGCCCGCGCCACGTCAGCGGCCTTCTGGTCGCCGAGGGCGGTGGGATCGAGTTCGGCGGCGAGCAGCAGCCCCAGACCCCGCACGCCGGTGACGCCGGGCAGTGCCTCGAGCAGGCCGGTAAGCGTGGCGCCGCGGGCGGCGGCGCAGGCCGGGGCGTCGATCTCCTCCATGACGCGGAGCACCTCCCGGGCGGCCGAGGCGGCCAGCGGCTGCCCCCCGAAGGTGGAGCCGTGGTCGCCGGGCCTGAATGCGGCGGCAACGTCGGCCTCGGCCCACACGGCACCGATCGGGACGCCGTTGCCGAGGGCCTTGGCGACCGTCACGATGTCGGGCCGGATGCCGGCGTGCTGGAACCCGAACCACCGGCCGGTGCGTCCGAGGCCGGTCTGGATCTCGTCGAGGATCAGCAGCATCCCCCGTTCGTCGCAGAGCCGTCGCAGCCCGACGAGGAAGTCCTCGTCGGCCGGGTTGACGCCGCCCTCACCCTGGAGCGGCTCGACGAGGATGGCGCCCACGGACGGGTCGAGGACGGCCTCGAAGGCGGCCAGGTCGTTCCAGGCGGCGTGCCGGAACCCTTCTGGCAGCGGCTGGAACGGCTCGTGCTTCTCAGGCTGGCCGGTGGCGGCCAGGGTGGCGAGCGTCCGGCCGTGGAAGGAGCGCAGCGCCGAGACGACCACGTGCCGGCCCCTCCCCTGATGCTTGCGGGCCAGCTTGATGGCGGCCTCGTTGGCCTCGGCGCCCGAGTTCTGGAACAGCACCCGGCCGGGCTCGGTGGCACCGGTGCCGGACCGGACGAGGGCGTCCAGCCGGGCGGCCACCTCGAGGTGCGGCTCGGTGTCGAACAGGTTGGACACGTGCAGCAGCGTGCCGGCCTGCCCGGCCAGTGCCGCCGCCACCCTGGGGTGGCTGTGCCCGAGGCTCGTGACCGCCAGGCCGCAGAGGAAGTCCAGGTACCGCTTCCCGGTGTCGTCGAAGAGCTCGGTGCCGCTGCCACGGACGAACGTGACCGGCGGGTCGCCGTAGTTGCCCATCAGGAGCCGCTGGCCGCTCACGACGCACCGCCTGCGGTGCCGTCGACCATGTGTGCCGAGCCGACGCCGGCGTGGACGGCGTCGAGGCAGGCCTGCGCCTTGGGGATCATTCCGCCGCTGATCGTGCCGTCGGCCATGAGCGCACCGAGCTGCTCGACGTCCAGCCGGGAGATGAGCGTGTCGGGGTCGTCGGTGTCGGCCCGCAGGCCCTCGACGTCGGTCAGGTAGAGGATCCGCTCGGCGCCCAGCGCTCCGGCGAGCGCGGCGGCCACGGTGTCGGCGTTGATGTTGTACGACTGGCCGCTCACGTCGGCGCCGATGGTGGAGACCACGGGGATCAGGTCCTCGGCGAGCAGCCGCTCGACGATAGCGGGGTTGACGGCCTCGACGTCGCCGACGAACCCCAGTTCGGGGTCGCGGGCGGTGGCCCGGATGAGGCCGCCGTCCTCGCCGGAGAGGCCGACGGCGAGCGGGCCGTGGACGTTGATGCCCGAGACGATGTCCCGGTTGACCTTGCCAACGAGCACCATGCGGGCCACGTCGAGGGTGTCGGCGTCGGTCACCCGCAGTCCGTCCCGGAACTCGGATTCGAGTCCCAGCCGGTCCATGAGTTGGCCGATCTGGGGCCCGCCGCCGTGCACGACCACCGGCCGGATGCCGACCGAGTGCATGAGGACGACGTCCTCGGCGAACTGGGCCGCCAGGGCGTCGTCGACCATGGCGTTGCCACCGAACTTGACGACCACGACCGATCCGGCGAACCGCTGGATGTACGGCAGGGTCTCCACCAGGACGGCCGCCCGCCGCTCGGGTGAGAACTGCTCGGTGCCGGGGTTCATCTCGTGCTCCTCGTCCTCGGGCCTCACGAGGTCCGCATGTTCTCGTCGACGTAGGCATGGCTGAGGTCGGTCGTGACGATCCGTGCCGTACCGCCGCCCTGGCCGAGGTCGACGTCGAGGTCGAGGGTCCGTCCGGCCATGTGGGCCCTCAGGGCGGCCTCGTCGACCGGCTGGGCCTCTCCGCCGGCGTACACGACCTGGCCGCCGTACGAGATGGTGATCGTGTCGGGGTCGAAGGCGATGCCGGCAGCGCCCATCTCGGCGGCGATCCGGCCCCAGTAGGGGTCCTCGCCGTACCAGGAGCACTTGACCAACTGGCAGTTGGCGGTGTCCCGGGCGCCCTTGGCGGCCTCGGCGTCGCTGGCGGCGCCGGTGACGGCGAGGAACACGGTCTTGGTGGAGCCCTCGGCGTCGTCGGCCATCTGCACGGCCAGCGAGGCGCAGGCGTCGGCGAGGGCGGCCCCGAGGGCGTCGGCGTCGACGAGCCCGGCGGTGCCGCTGGCGAGCAGCAGGACGGTGTCGTTGGTGGACTCGGCGCCGTCGACGGTGAGGCAGTTGAAGCTGGTGCCCACGGCCGCCCGCAGCAGGTCGGTGGCGGTGGCGGGGTCGACCTCGGCGTCGGTGGTGAGCACGGCCAGCATGGTCGCCATGTTGGGCTCGAGCATGGCAGCCCCCTTGGCGATGCCGCCCACGGTGAAGCCCTCGCCGGAAACGACGGTGGTCTTGGCGACGGTGTCGGTCGTCATGATCGCCTCGGCGGCGGCGGCGCCCCCGTCGGCGGCGAGGGCGGCGACGGCCTCGGGGATGCCGGCCAGAAGCAGGTCCATCGGGAGCGGGTAGCCGATCCAGCCGGTCGAGCAGACCAGTACCTCGTCGGGGGCGCAGCCCAGCTCGGCGGCGGTGGCGGCGGCCATCGCACCGGCGTCGGCGAGGCCCTGCACGCCGGTGGCGGCGTTGGCGTTGCCGCTGTTGAGCACCACGGCAGCGGCCCGGCCGCCGGTGGCAGCCAGGTGCGCCCGGCAGGCCAGCACCGGGGCGGCGGTCATCTTGTTGGACGTGAAGACGCCGGCGGCGGTGACGGGGGCGCCGTCGGCGGTGGCGACCAGTGCCAGGTCGGGGGCGCCCGACGGCTTGAGCCCGCAGGTGGTGCCGGCGGCGACGAAGCCCGGGACGCTGGTGACGCTCACGGCCGTGCCCCCACCAGCGAGGGCGACTCGACGCTCACGGGTAGACGCCGATCGAGGAGAGGCCGGCGGCCTCGTCGAGGCCGAGGGCCAGGTTGGCGCACTGCACGGCCTGCCCGGAGGCCCCCTTGACGAGGTTGTCGATGGCGCACAGCACCACCAGCAGGCCCGTCCGGGGGTCGACCCGGGCGGTCAGGTGGGCGGCGTTGGAGCCGAGCGTGGCCTTGGTCGATGGCGACCGCTCATCGACGACGACGAACGGCTCGTCGGCGTAGGAGTCGGCCAGCAGTCCAAGGGCCCCTTCGCTGTCGAGGTTCCCGGTGGGCCGGGCGTAGCAGGTGGCGAGGATGCCCCGGTTCATGGGTGCCAGGTGTGGGGTGAACAGCACCGAGACGCCGTCGACGTCCGAGCCGTCGGCCCGGGAGGCGAGGACCTGCTCGATCTCGGGGGTGTGCCGGTGGCCGACGAGGCCGTAGGCGGTGAAGTCCTCGTCGGCGGCGCAGAAGGTGGTGTGCGGCTTCGGGGGCCGGCCGGCGCCCGACACGCCACTGGCGGCGTCGACCACGATCCCCGACGGCTCGACGTGGCCGCCCCAGGTGAACGGGGCCAGGGCGAGCGAGGCGGCGGTCGGGTAGCAGCCGGGGACGGCGACCAGCGGCGCCCCGACCAGCGACGGCCGGTAGAGCTCGGGCAGCCCGTAGGCGAAGCCGTCCAGCAGTTCGTGGGCGGTGTGCGCCTCGTCGTACCACTCGGGGTAGAGGGCGGCGTCGGACAGCCGGAAGTCGGCCGACAGGTCGAGCACGTGGCCGACCCGGGACGCCAGGTCCGGAACGAGGGCCTGCGAGGCGCCGTGCGGGAGGCCGAGGAACACGAGGTCGCAGCCGTCGGCGGTCTCGGCGTCGACCGCCGAGAAGGCCAGGTCGCCGTAGTGGGCGGCCAGGCTCGGGTAGAGGTCGGCCACGGCGGTGCCGGCCTGCGTGTCGCCGGTGGCCACGACCACGTCGAGGTCCGGGTGGGCGGCACAGAGCCGCAGCAGTTCGGCCCCGGTGAACCCCGAGGCCCCGATGATCCCGACGGATGCCATTCCGGAAGCATACGGCGTAGCGTATGATCATGCAACATGTTTATGCATGACCTTGAATGAAGCTCACGGCCTCGAATCAGGCGGCGACGACGACCTTTCCCACCACCTTGCGGTCGGCGATGTCCTGGAGCGCACGGGCCGCCTCGTCGAAGCCGTAGACGGGGTGCAGGAGGGGATCCACGGCGCCCGTGGACGCCAGGGCCAGCACCTCCCCCATCTGCCCGGCGAACGACTCGGGGCGGCGGGCCAGCGACGCCCCCCAGTGCACCCCCACCACCGAGTAGTTCTTGAGCAGCACGTGGTTGGTGGCGATCTCGGGGATGCCGGCCACGAAGCCGATCACCAGCAGCCGGCCGTCCCACGCCATGCAGCGGCGCACCTGCTGGAACATGTCACCGCCCACCGGGTCGTAGGCCACGTCCACCCCGGCGCCGCCGGTCAACTCGCGAACCCGTTCGACCAGGTCACCGGGTTCGTGGAACGACCGGTGGTCGACCACCTCGTCGGCACCGAGGGCCTCGCAGGCCGCCACCTTCTCCGGCCCGCCGGCCACCGCGATCACCCGCGCCCCGGCGGCCAGGCCCAGCTGGAT
>LUMW01000378.1_pt1 | contig 15206 bp, 14 predicted proteins | sample 729761 | NCBI WGS metagenome assembly LUMW01 (sample SAMN03860302, study PRJNA289734) | marine metagenome | biome: seawater column; feature: ocean; material: water; isolation source: Red Sea water column Station 192 - depth 500m | place: Saudi Arabia: Red Sea | collected 2011-10-15 | depth 500 m
TGGCCGACGCGCTCCCGTGTCGACGGGTGGTGCGCCACGGGCGCACCGACCGACGTCGACGGCCTCCACTCAAGCAGAGGTCCCGGAGGGCCGCACTCCCATTCCTGGGACCCTGCCGGTCGGCATCGGTCCCCTCGTCGTCGCGACACGCCGGATGAACATTGTGCGGTTTCGTCCCGCAACGACCCGGGGACCTCTAGATTGAGCGCCGGCCCGGTCCGCAGCGCATGGCGGCCGGACCTGGCGGTGGGTCCGATTCCCGAGGTCGAGCCCGTCGTCTGATGAGGCCCGCGAGGCGTCCGGTGGTCCTCGTCGCCGCGCGGGCCCATCTCCTCTCGCTCTGACCGCTTGTCGACACGTGGTGGAGATCACATCGCAGACGGACTCGCACGCCGCGTGGGACCAGGTCATGGGGGAAGGCAGTACACAGCACCGTCGGGTTCAACCCAGGAGCCCCGAGTGCGAGCGGCTGGGGCGGCTTCGGCCGAAGCGCCCTGGCTGCGCTCGGGGGCCGCGTGCGCGACGATCAGCCCGTGAGTGGAGGCCGTCGACGTCGGTCGGTGCGCCCGTGGCGCACCACCCGTCGACACGGGAGCGCGTCGGCCATGAGCGTCACGTACGGGTCGGGCGGAGCGACTTCGGCGATCTGCTCGAGCAGGTCGGTCAGGACCAGACGCCCCAGCCCGCGACCCTGGTGCTCCGGCAGGGTCGCCATGTCGGCGACGTGGAAGTACCAGCCGCCGTCGCCGATGACGCGACCCATGGCCACGGCCCGTCCCTCGTGCTCGACGACGCTCCACGCCCAGCTGCCCGCCAGCGCGCCCTCACCCTGGGTCGCGGACCTCGGGGTCAGGCCCGACGTGCTCCGCAGGCGGAGATAGTCCTCGAGCGTCGGGGGCGTCCTGAGGACCCGGTCACCGGTCGTCGTCATCGCACCGACGGTAGACGAGCGCGCGACGCCGTCCCGCGGGAGCCCGGGGACCGGCCACCAACGACGAGACGCCGCCCACGCTCTCGGGGAGATGAGAGTCGTCGACAGCGTCTCGCGGGCCCAGCTCCTCGTGAAGCAGGCGCAATGTCGTGGATCGTTCCTTGGGAGAGTGGATCAGCGACGGCACGAGGCTAGCGGCCTGGCGGGCGGCTCGACCACGTCTTCGGCCATGCCGAATCTCACCCCTGGTCTGTCGGCGCGGTATCGACGCACTCCCCAGGCGATGAGAGCGAAGCCCACGGCGATGCCGGTCCATGTGGGCCATCCCGGTTGCCGGCCCACCGTGGAGCCCGCCCAGATCTGCATGATCCAGTAGAGGATCGAGCAGACGCCCAGGGCGATCTCCGACCGGGCCCGTGATCTCAACCCCCTGCGTCGGCAGCGGGGCGACTCGTCGGGGCTGCGTCTCATGCTGGAACGGTCTCAGATCGGGCGGTCGGCTGCACGGCGCAGCCGAGTGGCGAGTGCCTCCGACCCGCGTGCGCAGACTCCCGCCGCACGGACACCGCGCGAGCACGGGTGGCTACTACGAGAAGAGCCCCGGAATCCTTGGGATTCCGGGGCTTTCTGCTGGTGGGCGATACTGGGTTTGAACCAGTGACCTCTTCCGTGTCAGGGAAGCGCGCTACCGCTGCGCCAATCGCCCGTGGGTGGTGCTGTTCTGTTGGGGATCGAGGTGGGTACGGGATTTGAACCCGTGTACACGGATTTGCAGTCCGTTGCCTCGCCTCTCGGCCAACCCACCGCTGGATGGGTATGGGGACCCTCTCCGAGCGGACAACGAGATTCGAACTCGCGACCCTCACCTTGGCAAGGTGATGCTCTACCACTGAGCTATGTCCGCATTCGCACCGTTCCCGGCGCGAGATGAAACATTAGTACATGCCCGTGCGGCGGCCAAACAGGGGGGTCCGGACGGGCGCGTTAGGGTGGGGCCATGCGTGCCTGGCTGAACGGAAAACTGCTGGAATCACCGGACGAACCGGCCCTCAGCGTGCTCGACCACGGGCTCGTCGTGGGCGACGGCGTGTTCGAGACCGTCGCCGTCGACGACGGGCAGCCGTTCGCCCTCACGCGTCACCTCGACCGGCTCGCACGCTCCGCCGAGGGGCTCGGCATCGGTCGGCCCGACCTCGGCCTCCTGCGCGAGGGGATCGACGCGACCCTGGACGGCCAGGACCTCCCGTTCGGGCGGGTGCGGATCACCGTCACGTCGGGTCGGGGTCCGCTCGGCTCGCCCCGCGGCGACCACGGGCTCACCCACGTCGTCGTCACCGAGCCGGCCCAGAAGCCGCCGTCGGTCGCCACGATCATCACGGTGCCGTGGCCGCGCAACGAACGAGGCGCGCTGTCCGGTCTCAAGACCACGTCGTACGCCGAGAACGCCAGGATGATCGAGGCGGCACGCGCCGCGGGCGCGTCGGAGGCGGTCATGCCGAACACCCAGGGCCACCTGTGCGAGGGCACGGGCTCGAACATCATGTACGTCCTCGACGGCACCCTCGTCACCCCCACGCTCGCGTCGGGCTGCCTGGCCGGCATCACCAGGGCGCTGGCGCTCGAGTGGCTCGCCGACGAGCTCGACGTCGTCGAGCGCGACGCGCCGATCGAGGTGCTCGCCGACGCCGAGGAGGTCGTCCTCGTCGGCACGACGCGCGACATCCAGGCCATCTCGCACGTCGCCGGACGACCCGTCGCCGCGGCTCCCGGGCCCGTCACGCAGCGTGCGCAGGCCATCTGGACGCGGGAGGCCGCGAAGACGTCGGACCCGTAGCTCGACCTCGAGACGGGGTGGAGTAAGGTTCTGACGTCCCCGGGCGATTGGCGCAGTGGTAGCGCGCTTCGTTCACACCGAAGAGGTCACTGGTTCGAACCCAGTATCGCCCACCGACACGCAGGCCCCCGGCTCTCGAGCCGGGGGCCTCGTCGTTCGCCCCGCGCTCCTACGATGGCCGGCATGTCGATCGAGAGCGCCCGCGCCCACCTCGCCCGCTTCGGACGCGACGGCGACGTCGTCGAGACGTCCGGGTCGAGCGCGACGGTCGAGCTGGCGGCCGCGGAGCTCGGCGTCGAGCCGACGCGCATCGCGAAGACGCTCGGCTTCTACGGACGGGAGCCGGGCACCAGCATCCTCGTCGTCGCCGCGGGCGACGCGCGGGTCGACAACGCGGCCTTCAAGGCGACGTTCGGCCTGAAGGCGCGCATGCTCAAGCCCGACGACGTCGAGGCGCTCACGGGCCACCCTGCGGGCGGTGTGTGCCCGTTCGCCAACCCCGAGGGGGCCGCCGTGCACCTCGACGAGTCGCTGCGACGGTTCCCGACGGTCTACCCGGCCGTCGGCAACGCGGCGTCGGCCATCGAGCTCGCGCCCGACGAGCTCGAGGTCGTCGCGGAGCCCGTCGGCTGGGTGAGCGTGACCAAGCAGCCCCCTCCCGCGGGATGAGGCCGCGAGCCGGGGGAGGGGGGCGTCAGGTGGTCTCGGCCGTGCCGAGCGGGTCGAGGCGCACCCACCCGCGGTCGGTGTGACGCTCGAGGCGCAGCCCGCGGCCCTCGCCGGGGGTGGGGGCCTCGAACGGTCGGCTCGAGCGCCAGGCGACGGCCGCCTGGTCGTGCTCGAGCGTCTCCTCGGCGACGACGTCGCCGTCCTCCGTGGTCAGTCGGTACTCAGCCATGGGACCACCGTGCCGTGGAACGCGACGACGTGCGAGCCGAGGTCAGCCGCGACCGAAGAGCAGCCGGAACCTCGACGCCCGTACCGACACGACCGGACGCCGTCCCGCGAGCAGCGACAACGGGCCCGAGAACGTCCACGACGTGCGCAGCAGCTGTGCGCGGAGGCGTCCGCGCACGGACGTGACGACGGAGCGCCCGCCCTCGCTGTCGACCCAGATCCATGGGATCCACACGCGCGGTCGCACGCCGCGGCGCACGAGCACGGTCGCCATGACCTCGTCGTAGACGAGTGGGCTCGGCTCCTCGTACCGGAAGAAGGCGGCGGTCACGACCGCCCGCCCCGCCACGGAGACGACACGGGTGCCGGGCGGCGGCGCCGGCAGCGACCGGACGGGCACGAGGAACACCGACGCGACCGCCTGGCCGTGCAGGTCCCACGGCTCGGGGGGATAGCTCACGCCCACGCGAAGTCCTCGACGTCGAGCGAGCGCACCCGGCGGTGGTACGGGTACGTCGACCCGGGCCAGTTCGACGTGATGCGACCCGACGGGTGGCGGTACCAGCTGTCGCAGCTGCCCCAGACCGACTTCTCCAGCCGCTCCTGCACCTGCCGGTCGTAGGCGGCCTCGACCTCGGGGCGCACGTCGACCGTGGCGTGGGCGCCCTCGCGCATCCGGTCGAGCACCTGACGCATGTGCCGGGCCTGCGCCTCGAGCATGTAGATGATCGACCCGCCGCCGAGGTTCGTGTTCGGGCCGTAGGAGACGAACAGGTTCGGGAAGCCGGGCACGTACATGCCGAGGTGGGCGTGCGCGCCGTCGACCCAGCGCTTGGCGAGGGCCTCGCCGTCCACGCCGCGCACGTCGATCGTGTCCAGGAAGTCCTGGGCGGCGAAGCCGGTCCCGTAGACGATGACGTCGGCCGGGTGCACGGTGCCGTCGGCGGTCTCGAGCCCCTCGGGGACGACCCGCACGATGCGCTCGGCGACGACGTCGACGTGGTCGCGCTCCAGCGTCGGGTAGAACGTGTTGGAGAACAGGATCCGCTTGCAGCCGATGGGGTAGTCGGGCGTGAGGACCTCGCGCAGGCGCGGGTCGCGCACCTGACGGTGCAGGTGCGCGAGGGCCACGCGCTTCTCGATGGCGCCGACGACCGTGCCCTCGTCGAGACCGCGCGAGAACTGCTCGCCGAACGTCCACCACAGCGGACGCTCGAGCCGGATCCCCGGTCGCCACCAGCGGGGGAGCGGCCCGTCGGGCTTGGGCAGGATGTAGTTCGGCGAGCGCTGGAACAGCGTCAGCTCGCCGGCCACGTCGGCCAGGTGCGGCACGTACTGGATGGCGCACGCGCCGACGCCGACCGCGGCGACCCGCTTCCCGCGCAGGTCGAGGTCGTGGTCCCAGCGCGCCGAGTGGAACGCGTCGCCCTCGAAGTCGTCGATGCCGGGGATGGAGGGCAGCCGTGGCTCCGACAGCTGCCCCACGGCGCTCACGAGCACCTGCACCCGCTCGAGCGAGCCGTCGGCGAACCCGACCTCCCACTGCTGGTCGGTCTCGTGCCAGTGCGCCGAGACGACCTCGCGGCGCAGCTGCACGAGCGGCGTGATGCCGAGGTCGTCGGCCGTGCGCCGCAGGTAGGCGTGGATCTCGGGCTGCAGCGCGTACCGGCGCGACCACTCGGTGTTCACGGCGAAGGAGAACGAGTACAGCGGGGAGGGGACGTCGCAGCCGGCACCGGGGTAGGTGTTGTCGCGCCACACCCCGCCGACGTCGTGGCCGCGCTCCCACAGCCGTACGTCGGCGTGGCCGTGCTGCAGGAGCTCGGCCGCCACGGCGATGCCGCCGAAGCCCGAGCCGATGATGCCGACGGACGTCATGAGCCCTCCAGGACGTGGACGAGGTGGGTGGTGAGCAGGTCGAGGACGTCGTCGCGCGTCAGCGTGCCCCGCTGGAGCCACTCGCGGCACAGCGCCTTCACGTACGCGGCCGAGGCCCGCAGCCGGGCCCGCAGCACGGGGGAGTCGGGGAGCCCGACGGCGTCGAGCACGAGACGGGCGGCGCGGTCGTCGGCCTCGTCGACCACGACCTGCAGGTCGGACTCCCCGTGCAGCTCGGCGGCGCCGGACGCCGCGACCCAGGCCTGCCCGTACGTCTGCGCGGCGTCGAGGATCCAGTCCATCGTCACGCGCACGCGCTCGGAGAGCGGCAGGTGCAGCAGGTCCGGCAGCTCCGTCTCGGGCATGAGCGTGGAGTCGCGCATGACGGCGAGGAAGATCTCGCGCTTCGACCCGAAGTAGTGGTGCAGGAGCCCGCGGGTGACGCCGGCGGCACGCGCCAGCTCGGCGAGGGAGACGTCGTCGTAGGCGCGCTCGGCGTAGAGCGTGCGCGCGGCCTCGACGATCTGGCGGCGCCGGGCGTCGGGCTCGAGACGGGTGCGGGAGACGGCGGTCACAGGACGAGTGAACAACGCTATTGGCAAAGTGTCAACAAGCGGGTACGGTGCCAGGCATGAAGCACTACGACGTCCTGGTGGTCGGCTCCGGGTTCGGCGGCAGCGTGACCGCGCTCAGGCTCACCGAGAAGGGGTACTCCGTCGGGGTCATGGAGGCCGGTCGACGCTTCGCCGACGACGAGCTGCCCGAGACGTCGTGGCGTCTGCGTCGCTACCTGTGGGCCCCGTGGGCGCGCTGCTTCGGCATCATGCGCATCACGCCGCTCAAGGACGTCCTCATCGCGAGCGGCACCGGCGTCGGCGGCGGCTCCCTGGTGTACGCGAACACGCTCTACCAGCCGCTCGACGGCTTCTACGACGACCCGCAGTGGGCGCACGTCACCGACTGGCGCGACGAGCTCGCCGCGCACTACGACCAGGCTCGCCGCATGCTCGGCGTCGCGACCTACCCGCGCACGACCCTGCCCGACCGGCTGATGGCGGAGGTCGCCGAGGGGCTCGGCGTCGGTGACACGGTCCACGCCGCCGACGTCGGCGTGCTGTTCGGCGACCGTCCCGGCGAGGAGGTCGACGACCCGTACTTCGGCGGCGCCGGGCCCACGCGCCGCACGTGCACCGACTGCGGCGCGTGCATGACCGGCTGCCGGCACAACGCCAAGAACACGCTCGTGAAGAACTACCTGCACCTGGCCGAGCGGGGCGGCGCCCAGGTCCACCCGCTCACCACGGTGACCGACGTGCGTCCGCGGCGCGGCGGTGGCTACGTCGTGCACACGCGACGCACCGGCAACCGGCTGCGGCGTCGTCGCTTCAGTGCCGACCAGGTGGTCTTCGCGGGCAACGCGCTCAACACGCAGGACCTGCTGCACCGGCTCCGCCGTCGCTCGCTGCCGGAGATCTCCGAGCGGCTGGGGGAGCTGAGCCGCACGAACTCCGAGGCGGTGCTCTCGGCCCGCGCGAGTGCGAAGGACGCCGACGTCACGCCCGGCGTCGCGATCACGTCGTCGTTCCACCCAGACCCGCAGACGCACGTCGAGCCCGTCCGCTACGGCCGGGGGTCGGGCGCGCTGAGCCTGATGAACATGGCGCTGGCCGACCACCGTGGTGGCGGCTCGCAGCTGCGCAAGGTGCTGCGCGGCTACCGCGGCCTCGGGCTGCGCGGAACCCTGCGCCTGCACGACCCGCGCCGCTGGGCCGAGCAGTCGGTCGTGGTGCTCGTCATGCAGTCGCTCGACAACTCCGTCACGACGTTCCTCAAGCGTGGTCCGTTCGGCCTGAGGATGAGCAGCAGGCAGGGCACGGGCGCGCCGAACCCGTCGCACATCCCCGTGGCCGACCACGTCGCCCGCGAGATCGCCGACAAGCTCGACGGCGTGCCAGGCGGCTCCGTCGGCGAGCTCGTCGGCATCCCGCTCACGGCCCACTTCATCGGGGGCTGCCCGATCGGCACCACCCCGCAGGAGGGCGTCATCGACCCCTACCAGCGGCTGTTCGGGCACGACGGCCTGCACGTCGCGGACGGCTCGGCGATCAGCGCGAACCTCGGGGTCAACCCGTCGCTCACGATCACGGCCCAGGCGGAGCGGGCGATGTCGTTCTGGCCCAACCATGGCGAGCCCGACCCGCGTCCGCCGCTGGGCTCGGCGTACCGCCGGGTCGACGCCGTCGCCCCCCACCGGCCGGTGGTGCCCGAGGGAGCGCCGGGCGCGCTGCTCCTGCCCACGCCGCGCCTGCGCGTCGGGGCCTCGTGACGCCTCGCCGACGTCAGGTCAGTCGGGGACGCCCCACGTGTACGTCTGCTTGACCAGCTTCAGGTAGGTGAACGTCTCGGTGCTGACGACGTCGTCCCGGGCGCGGATGTTCTCCGAGAGCACCTGCAGCAGGTGCTCGTCGGTCTCGCACACGAGCTCGAGGATGATGTCGAACGAGCCCGCCGTGATGACCACGTAGTCGACCTCGGGGATCTCGGCGAGGCTCTCGGCGAGCGGCTCCAGCGGACCTTTGCCGCGGATGCCGATGAGGGCCTCCCGCGCGAAGCCGAGCTGCATCGGGTCGGTGACCGCGACGATGTTGATGACACCGGAGTCCGTCAGCTTCTGCACGCGCTGGCGCACCGCGGCCTCGGACAGCCCCACCTCCTTGCCGATGGCCGCGTACGACATGCGGCCGTCGACCTGCAGCAGCGCGATGATGCGCTTGGCGACCTCGTCGAGCACCGGGGCGCTCACGGTGTCGCCTCGGGGACGGCGGGGGACTGGCGAACGTTCATGCGGAGATCTTGACCCACGCCTCCGTCAGCACGCCACGCAGCACCTGCTCGATCTCGTCGAACTGGGCCTGCTCGGCCACCAGGGGCGGCGCCAGCTGGACGACCGGGTCGCCCCGGTCGTCGGCGCGGCAGTAGAGGCCGGCGTCGAGCAGCGCGTGCGACATGAACCCGCGCAGGAGCCGGTCGCACTCCTCGGACGTGAAGGTCTCCTTCGTGTCCTTGTCCTTCACCAGCTCGATGCCGTAGAAGAAGCCGTCGCCGCGCACGTCGCCGACGATCGGCAGGTCGCCCAGCCGCTCCAGGGTGCTGCGGAACGCGCCCTCCGTCGACCGCACGTGCTGGAGCAGGCCCTCGCGCTCGAAGAGGTCGAGGTTGGCCAGGGCCACGGCGCAGGAGACCGGGTGCCCGCCGAACGTGTACCCGTGCGCGAACATCTCGCCGGTGCGCTGGAAGGGCTCGGCGACGCGGTCGCTGACGATCGTCGCGCCGAGGGGGGAGTAGCCCGACGTCAGGCCCTTCGCGCAGGTGATCATGTCGGGCACGTAGCCGTAGCGCTCGGCCCCGAACGTGGTGCCGAGACGTCCGAAGGCGCAGATCACCTCGTCGGAGACCAGCAGCACGTCGTGGCGGTCGCAGATCTCGCGGACGCGCTGGAAGTAGCCGGCCGGCGGCGGGAAGCACCCGCCGGCGTTCTGCACCGGCTCCAGGAACACGGCGGCGACCGTCTCGGGACCCTCGGCCTCGATGGCCACCTCGATCTGGTCGGCCGCCCAGCGCCCGAACGCCTCGAGGTCGTCGGCGTGCTGCGGGGCGCGGTAGTGGTTGGTGTTGGGCACCCGGAACGTCGACGGCACGAGCGGCTCGAACTGCTGCTTCAGCGTCGGGAGGCCGGTGATCGAGAGCGCTCCGTGCGTGGTGCCGTGGTAGGCCACCGAGCGGCTGATCACCTTGTGCTTCATCGGCTTGCCGACGAGCTTGAAGTAGTTCTTCGCCAGCTTCCACGCCGTCTCCACGGCCTCGCCGCCGCCGCTGGAGAAGAACACGCGGTTCAGGTTGCCGGGCGCCAGCGACGCGATCCGCTCCGCGAGGTCGATCGCCGTGGGGTGCGCGTACGACCAGAGCGGGAAGAACGCGAGGTCCTGCGCCTGGCGGGCCGCCGCCTCGGCGAGCTCACGCCGACCATGGCCGGCCTGCACGACGAAGAGACCGGCGAGTCCGTCGAGGTAGCGCCGCCCCCGGTCGTCCCAGACGTAGCAGCCCTCGCCCCGCACGATCACGGGCACGTCCGCGGCGTCGGCGTCCTTCAGGGGCGCGAAGTGCATCCAGAGGTGGTCGCGCGCGGCTTTCTGACGTCGCGCGAGCTGCTCGTCGATGCTGGGGGCGCGATGGGGGTCGAGCGTGGGGTGGGTCATGGTTCCTCCGATCACTGCGAGTATTCGCGACGGAATGCGTCGAATGCAAGGGTCGAGGCGACTGAAGACGTAACGATCGTGTGACGACTCTTGTGGATTCCGTCGAGCGGGTGCAGAGTTCCTGCAACGAGTCGACGGGAGAGGAGCACCCATGGCGCAGGACGTGGGACCGGGAGCCGCCGACGTGGCCCCCACGGGCAGCAAGGGTCTGAAGGCCAACGCGATCGGCTTCTGGGAAGGTCTGTCGATCGGGCTCGACGCGACCGCACCGGCCTACTCGATCGCCGCGGTGCTCGGCTCGATGGTGGTGGTGGCGGGCATCCACGCCCCGGCGGTGCTGTGGTTGTCGTTCGTGCCGATGTTCCTCATCGCCGGTGCGTTCCTCTACATGAACCGGGCCGACACCGACTGCGGCACGACGTTCTCGTGGGTCACCCGGGCGATGGGCCCGTGGATCGGCTGGATGGGCGGCTGGGCCGTCTTCACCACCGGCGTGCTCGTCATCGGCTCCCTCGCCGACGTCGCCGCGCGCTACCTCTTCGTCATGGTCGGCGCCGACTCGCTCGCCGCCAACCGCCCGGTCGTCGTGACGATCGCCGTGGCCATCGTCGTCGTCATGACGTGGCTGTGCGTCCGTGGCACCGAGGCGTCGGCGAGGTTCCAGGTCTGGCTGGTCTTCGCGCAGGTCGGCGCGCTGCTCCTCTTCGTCGGCGTCGCCGCCGTGCGGCTCGCGACCGGGTCGCTCCCTGCCGGCGCGACGACCCCGAGCTGGAGCTGGCTCAGCCCCGCAGGCCTCGACTCCCACGAGCTCGTCAGCGGCCTGCTCATCGGCGTCTTCATCTACTGGGGCTGGGAGAGCGCGGTGAACCTGTCCGAGGAGTCGACCGACGGTGACACCACGCCCGGCCGCGCCGGCATCTGGAGCACCGTCATCCTCGTCGCGACCTACCTGGGCGTCGGGATCGTGACCATCGCCGCCGGAGGCGTCGACTTCGTCACCGGCTACGAGGACGACGACGCGCTGTTCGGTGCCGTCGGCGACCTCGTCATGGGTCCGTTCGCCTTCGTGCTGCTGCTCTCGATCATCACCTCGGGCATCGCCTCGACGCAGACGACCATCCTCCCCGCGTCGCGCGTGTCGCTCTCGATGGCGAGCGCCGGGGCGTTCCCGAAGGTGTTCGCCCGCATCCACGAGCGGTACGGGACGCCGTCGTTCAGCACATGGTTCATCGGCGCCGTGGCCATCGCCTGGTACGTCGGCGCGAGCGCGATCAGCGACAACTTCCTGTTCGACTCGATCTCGGCGCTGTCGCTGATGATCGCCTTCTACTACGGCCTCACCGGCCTGGCGTGCGCCATCTACTGGCGTCGACGGCTCTTCACGTCGGTCAAGGCGTTCCTGTTCATCGGCGTGGGTCCGCTCGTCGGCGCAGGCACCCTCTTCTACCTCCTGTACGAGTCCGTGCTCGACCTTTCCGACCCCGGCGCCTCCTACAGCGGCTCGTCGGTGCTCGGCGTCGGGCTGCCGCTCGCGATCGCCGTCGTCTTCCTCGTGCTCGGGCTGGTGCTCATGCTCGTCTGGCGGTTCACCGTCGGCACCACGTTCTTCACGCGCAAGGGCTTCGAGACCGTCTCCGACGAGGTGGCGCTGGCGGCGCTCGGCCCGACGCGTCCCGGAGCGGCCCTCGACTGAGCCGTCGTCGCGCCCCGTCACCTGCTCACCACCCCGCCCCACCACTGCACTCCGTCCCGACCCCGGGACATCTCCGAGGAGAGACATGAAGATCCTGCTGGTCGGCTCCGGCGGCGTCGGCGCCGCCTTCACGGCCATCGCCGCACGTCGCGACTTCTTCGAGCTCGTGGTCGTCGCCGACTACGACGAGGCGCGCGCCCGTGCCGCCGTCGACGCCCTCGACGACGACCGCTTCGTGGCAGCACGCGTCGACGCATCGTCGGCCGACGACGTCGCGGCCCTGTGCCGCGAGCACGACGTCACCCACGTCATGAACGCCGTCGACCCGCGGTTCGTCATGTCGATCTTCGACGGTGCGTTCGCCGCCGGCGCCGACTACCTCGACATGGCGATGTCGCTGTCGGTGCGCCACCCCGAGGAGCCCTACGCGAAGGTCGGCAAGAAGCTCGGCGACGACCAGTTCGCCGTCGCCGACCAGTGGGAGTCGGCCGGCCGTCTCGCCCTCGTCGGCATGGGCGTGGAGCCCGGCCTCTCCGACGTCTTCGCCCGGTACGCGGCCGACCACCTGTTCAGCGAGATCCGGGACCTGGGCACCCGCGACGGTGCCAACCTGGCGGTGCACGACGAGCACGGCAACGAGGTGTTCGCGCCGTCGTTCTCGATCTGGACGACGATCGAGATCCCGCCATTCGTATCAGCTTCGCAGGAATCTTAACCTCACTGCGCCTGATTCTGACGAGTAAACCGCTTGTGACGCTCGCCACAGCGGGTTATCTCTATACCTTCGCACAGATGTCAATCCTGTCATTCATGGTGATCTACCTGCAAGAGGCAAATGGCCTTTCAGCTGAATTCGCGGGCGGCATCTTCGCGATCATTCATGGTTCAGCCATTCCGGCACGAATTGTGTGGGGAGCCGTCGCAGGCCGTTTTCTGAGCAGCTGGGTATTGCTGGGCCTGCTCGGGGTCGTGATGTCGGGCAGCATCCTTGCGATGAGTCTGTTTGTGCCCACCTGGCCATTCTGGCTGACTGCTTTGATCGCTATCATGCTGGGTGCAAGCACCAACGGCGTGCTTGGCCTGCTGATGTCCGAATTTGCCCGGCTCGCACCCGAGGATAAAGTGGGTGAGACCGTAGGTGGTGCCCAGTTTTTCCTGTTCTTCGGGATCGTCAGTGGCCCGCCAATATTCGGTGCGATGATTGAGTTCGGCGGCGGCTACAGCAACGCCTTTTATCTAATCGCCACCACAACGCTCGCAGCCGGTTGTGTGCTGTTGCTCATCGCCAGACACGCTCGCCCGGGGTAACAGCCGATTCTGCGGGTGACATTACATACCTGCGTTCAGCAAGTCCTCAGGGAAGTGCAGATTCTGCGGCAGACCGTCCGGCAATCCGCCCGAAAACTGCACCTGAGGTCAGACCCGACCCGCCCGGATAGTTGTGATGAAACAGGCCCCCAACCATCTCTCCACAGGTGAACAGCCCCTCGATGGGCGTCCAATCGCTGGCCAGCACCTGCGCATTCTGATCGATGCGCAAACCACCGAAAGTGAACGTGATTCCGCCGGTTACCGGGTAGGCGCAAAAAGGCGGGGTATCAAGGGCCTGCGCCCAGTTGCTTTTACTCGGTGTGAGTCCTTTCGTTTCCAGCCCATCGTGCACCGTGGGGTCAAAGGGTGCCTCACCAACGGCAGCGTTGTAGGCGGCGAGAGACGCTTTCAATTGGGCCTTACCAACCGGCAGCTTGTCGATTAGTTCGTCAAGCGTATCAGCGACCAACGGATCACCCGTCACGTAGCGGGGCTCGAGCAGGCTGGTGACCTTGGCGTCAAAGATTTGATAAGCCACGTTGCCGGGCTGGCATAAGATGGCGCCACCGGTCTTGGCATAGGTATAAAGCTGGAAGTCCTCACCTTCGTCGATGAATCGATCACCATCGGTGTTCACCATCACGCCCAATGGATACGACAACCGGTTGGTCTTATCTGTCAGGTGACGGTCGCCAAACGGCGGTGCATCGGCATCAATCGGCGTGCCGTGGTTACCGCTCCACTGCCCGAACGCCAAGGCGCCCAGTTCCAACGCCATTCGCAGTCCATCGCCCGTGTTGTAGGCTGTACCGCGGACCCGCGCCATGTCCCACGGCCGCTGCAGGTAGCGGGCTCGCCACTCAGGGTTTGCTTCGAAACCGCCACAGGCTAGAATCACGCTTCCCGCATCAAGCCGAGTAATCCCGTCGGGATCTCGGACGACCACACCGCTGATCCTACCGGAACCATCCTGAATCAACCGCTGCGCCCCGGTCTGGTAACGCAAGACAACACCTCGCCTGCTGGCAATCTCGAACCACATTCTAGACAACCCGACTCCTTCATCTACGGCCCTGACAACGGCTCCCGACGGCCACTTGACCTCACCATCAAACTCGATCGCTGCCAGTGACACTGCTGCCTCCATGCGAATTCCCTGTCCGACCATCCAGCAGGCTGTGTCGAAAGAACGTGATACCAGCAGTTCTCCAAGATCGGGATCGATCCCACCACGTGTCACGCGGCGGAGATCTGACCAGAACGCTTCGGCCGGGTAAGGTGCCACACCCGCCAGGAAATCAGGGAACTCGGTCTGAACATCAGGGATCAACCGCAGCAGTGCGTCCGGGGTATCGAAAGCAAGCCGTAGCAAACCACCACTGTAATGGGTGTTACCACCGCGTAGAGCTTCGGGCGCTTTTTCGAGCATCAACACACGCCGCGCACCGCTCTCACAAGCGGACACCGCGGCCGCGTGAGCCGCGTTCCCAGCACCAACCACAATCACGTCCCAGTATCCTTTGCGCTTAGTCACTATTCAATTACTCACAGTAATGTTTTGACGTTAGATCGTCGCCGGCGAGTCGGTCCTTTCTTGCACTGAACTCAGCGAAAGAGTACGTTTAACACAGCATATCAATTATAAGCAGGTGATATACGCAGAATAGACAATAATTCGCTGAGTCATTCGGTGACAGACCATGATCATTTATCCCGACATCGAGATTCAGGACGGGCGCTCCGTCAGCCTTCCTCGAGGACGCAAAGAAGACGCGACTGTCTTTGAAATCTCCCCGCTTAAGGCTGCACAAAATTTCCAGCTCGCCGGTGCGGAGTGGTTACAGGTCGTCGATATCGACGGCGTCTTCCAGGGAGGTCGATTCAACTCGGGCATGATCTGCGAAATCATCGACGATGTGGACATCCCTGTCCAGGTTGCCGGTGGCATACGTACCGAACACCATGTGGACTGGTGGTTTGAACATGGCGCCTCCCGGATCGTACTGGGTACTGCAGCAATCAAGGACAATCAGCTACTGCGCCACGTCTGCCATCTGTATCCCGACAAAATCGTCGTCAGCATTGATGTGAGAGGCGGCTATGTCCTGATCGACGGCTGGCAGACCCGGACCTCGTTCGATCCCATTACGCTGGGCAGGAGTTTCCGTGACCTCGGTGTCGCCGCGATTATCTACACCGACATCGACCGCTTTGAGAACCATCCTGAGAGCAGTCTTGCGGGCACCTCTGAAATGGGCACAGAACTCGATCTGCCGATCATCTCGTCCGGTACGGTACGGACACTGGATGACATCTCACTGCTCAGCCTGTTGCCCAACATACACGGTGTAATCACCGGCCAGGCGCTGTTCTCCGGGACAATCGACCTTAAGGAGGCGATTACGC
>LUMW01001465.1_pt1 | contig 15113 bp, 13 predicted proteins | sample 729761 | NCBI WGS metagenome assembly LUMW01 (sample SAMN03860302, study PRJNA289734) | marine metagenome | biome: seawater column; feature: ocean; material: water; isolation source: Red Sea water column Station 192 - depth 500m | place: Saudi Arabia: Red Sea | collected 2011-10-15 | depth 500 m
ATCCAGATGATCAGCGGCGCGAGCCCGTTCTGCGAGACGTTCTTCACCGATGTGAAGGTGCCCAAGGGCAACCTCGTGGGCGAGGAAGGCCAGGGCTGGACCATCGGCAAACGCCTGCTCCAGCACGAGCGCACGAACCTTTCGGGCGGCGGTAGCATGGCGCGCCTGATGGGTGCGAGCCTGTCCGACATCGCGAAGAAATACACCGAAACCGACGCCAATGGCGAGCTTGCGGACAAGGTGCTGCGCGACCGGATCGCGGATTTCGACATCCGCTGGAACGCCTTCCTCCTGACCGCGCGGCGCGCGGGCGAGGAGAGCAAGGCGCAGGGTGGCGTTTCCGAAATCAGCTCGGTTCTCAAGAAGCTCGGCACCAAGCTCGGCCAGGAACGCGCCGAAATGCTGATCGAGATCATGGGGATGCAGGCGCTCGGCTGGGAAGGCGAAGGCTTTTCCGAAAGCGAGCTGTCGGGCACTCGCGCCTGGCTGTTCGGCAAGGCGACCACGATCTACGGCGGATCGACCGAAATTCAGAACAACATCATCGCCAAGCGCGTGCTCGGCATGCTGGACCATCAGTAAGGGAGCGCGATCATGGCGGTACTGAACGAAGAACAGGAAATGCTGCGCGACATGGCGCGCGACTGGGCCACAGAGAAAAGCCCGGTGACCGAATTCCGCAAGGTGCGCCGCGAAGGCGCGCCCGAAGCCTACGATCCCGGCGCCTATGCAACCATGGCGGAAATGGGCTGGACCGGGGTCATAATCCCGGAAGAACACGGTGGCTCCGATTTCGGCTGGCTGTCGCTCGGCCTCGTGGTCGAAGAGCTCGGCAAAACGCTGACGGCGAGCCCGCTGATCGCCTCGACCCTGGCTGCGTCCGCGATCCTGCTGGGTGGGAGCGAGGAGCAGAAGGCCAAATGGCTGCCCGGTCTCGCAGGCGGCGAGATCAAGGCGACGCTGGCGATCGATGAAGGGCCCCGGCATGGTCCCGCCGATTACAAGACCGGCGTATCGGACGATCGGATGACCGGCACCAAGGCCTTCGTCCACGAAGCGCATGGTGCGGATCTGTTCGTGGTTGCCGCCGCAGACGGGCTCTATCTGGTCGAAGCTGGCGAGGGTGTTTCGCTATCGACCCGCAGCATGGTCGATAATCGCAATCATGCGGAAGTGACTTTCGACGGCGCGGCTGCCGACAGGCTGGCGAATGGCGGCGAGAGTCTGCTGGACGACGTGCTCGACCGGGCGCGCGTGCTGACGGCCTGCGAAATGCTCGGCATGGCGCAGCAGGTGTTCGACAGCACGCTCGATTATTTGAAGCAGCGCGTGCAGTTCAATCAGGTGCTCGCCACCTTCCAGGCCCTGCAGCACAGGATGGCCGATCTGTTCGGCGATCTGGCGATGATGCGCTCGGCGGTCGAAGGTGGGCTCCAGGCGCTCGACAGCGGCTTCGGCGTTGCACGCGCGGCGACCATCGCCAAGGCCGAAGCCAATCGCGTGCTCCACACGATCAGCCGCGAAGGCGTCCAGCTGCATGGCGGCATGGGGATGACCGACGAGTACGATGTCGGTTTCTATCTGAAGCGCGCCCGCGTGCTGGAGGCGAGCTGGGGCGGCACGGCCATGCTCAAGAACCGCTTCGCGACTTTGTCCGGCTATTGAGGAACCGCTTGGCGAGCCTTCAGAACAGGCTCGCCAAGTCCTTTTTCAAAATCTTGCCATTGGCGTTGCGCGGCAGCGTGGCTCGCGTGAACGCGATCCGCACCGGCACCTTGAACCGGGCGAGGCGCGCCGCGACCCATTCGCGCAATTCCTCCTCGCTCGCACTCGTACCGGGGGCGAGATGGACCACCGCCGCCGGTTCTTCGCCCAGCTGCTTGTGCGGCAGGCCGATCAGGGCGGCGTCGGTCACGGCAGGGTGATCGTAGAGGACATTCTCGACTTCGGACGAGTAGATGTTCTCCCCGCCGCGAATGATCATGTCCTTGGCCCGGTCGGCGATGTAGCACCAGCCTTCCTCGTCCAGCCGGGCGAGATCGCCGGTCCGCACCCAGCCGTCGACGAAGGTCTCCGCGCTCGCTTCGGGCTTGCCCCAATAGCCTTTCACCACCATTGGCCCGCGCGCCCATAATTCGCCGATCGCGCCGGTCGGCAGTTCGGTGCTGCCGTCCTCGCTCATGATCTTCAGGTCAGCCACCGCCACCGGCGGGCCGCAGCTGTCGGGGCGGTTGAGATAGTCTTCGCCCGAATGTCCGGTCACCGTCGCCATGGTCTCGGTCATGCCCCAGCCATTGCCGGGCAGCGCGCCGAATTCCTGGTGGATCCGGCGCACGAGTTCGGGCGCGGCGGGCGCGCCGCCGTAAGCGACCGCTTCGAGGCTCGAAAGGTCGTATTTGTGGCGCTCGGGATCTTCGATCAGCTGCCAGGCGATGGTCGGCACGCCGCCCGTCAGATTGACCTTTTCGCGCTCGATGATCCCGAAGGCTTCGACCGGATCCCATTTGTGCATGAAGATCAGCGTGTTGCCCGCCACGATCGAGCCCATCAGCCCTGCCGAGCAGGCAGTGACATGAAACAGCGGAATGACGGTGAGGCTGGTGCGCGGCATCGGGTCCGGAAGCGCCTCGCCCCGGCGCAGCACCGAAAAGGCCGAATTATAGGCGCTCGACAGGATGTTGGTGCACAGATTGCGATGCGTACCCAACGCACCTTTAGGGCGGCCGGTGGTGCCGCTGGTGTAGAAGATCGTCGCATCGTCGTCCGGCGCGATATCGACATCCGGCAGGGTATCGCAGGCGAGCGAGGCATACTCTTCCGACCTGCCGATCAGCCTCTCCAGCATGATCGTATCCTCGCCCGGATTGTCCGCGCGGGAGACGATGACCGTTTCAAGCGCGGGGCATTCAGAGCGGTACGGCGCAATTCGTTCCCACCGCTCGGCATCGCAGATCAGCAGCCTGGTGCCCGAATCCTGCAGTCCGTAGGCCAGCTCCTCGCCCGTCCACCAGGCGTTGAGCGGCACGCAGATCGCCCCGATCGTCACGGCAGCAAAGAACGCGACGGGCCATTCCGGCAGATTGCGCATGGCGAGAGCGACGCGGTCGCCCTTCCCCACGCCCTTCGCCTGCAATTCCGCCGCGAGCGTCGCCACGGCGCGGAACCAGGCATCGTAGGAAACCCGCTCGCTTTCGTAGACGAGGAAGTCCCGCTCCCCATGGACCTCTCCCGCCTGGGCGACGAGGCGCAAATTAGCGGGTGCGTTCTTCCAGATCCGGGTCGGCACACCGGAAATCACCGCCTCGCCCATCTCGAAGCGCTGGCCGGGCGCGGTCAGGACATCGCGACACTGCGCGCGGCTCATCGCCGGCCAATTTTCAGGGGATGCCCACCCGTGAGGTGCCATAGAACTCGCCATATCTCTCTCCGCCTCGTCTCGGCTCTATCCGGTAGCACGCGGCTCGACCATTCCACAGCGCTTGATTTCAGCCTAAGAAATGATCGGGTTAGCACCGTCAGCTGTAATTTTGCGACAGGACGAGTTCGGAACGCGGCGCGAAAGCAAGTGCGCGGTTGCCGGATACGCGAAGGCGGCCTACCCCTCCAAAAACGCGAGGGGAGAGGGCGCGCATGAAACTGGCGGATGCGGAAAGCCGTGGCTTCGATCCCGAGCGTCTGGCGCGGATCGACGATTTCATCACAGCGCAGTATATCGACACGGGGCGCCTCCCCAATGCGCAGCTGCTGATCGCGCGCGATGGCGATCCGGTCCATTTTTCGCAGTTCGGCCATCTGCGCGCAGACGGCACCGCCATGCGCGAGGACGCGCTGTTCCGCATCGCCAGCATGACCAAGCCGGTGACCTCGATCGCGTTCATGCAGCTTGTCGAACAGTGTAAGGTCGCTCTCGACGATCCGGTCGCGCGCGTATTGCCCAAATTTGCGGATCTGCGCGTCTATACCGGCGGCGGCGGGTCGATCCCCTTCGCGCCGGGCCAGAGGGCCGAGCCGATGCGCTTCGTCGATCTGCTGACGCATATGAGCGGGCTGACCTACGGTTTCCAGAACCGCACCAGCATAGACGCCGCCTATCGCGACGCCCGCCTCGACATGCCGCGACGCGGCATGAATTCCGACGAATACATCACCGCGCTCGCGAAAATCCCGCTGGAATTCTCACCCGGCGAGCGATGGAATTATTCCGTATCGACCGATGTGCTGGGCGTCGCGGTGGAGCGGCTTTCGGGCCTCAAACTGGGCGACTATTTCGAGCGGCATATCTTCGCCCCGCTCGAAATGACCGATACCGGTTTCGATGCCGCCATCGACCGCGCCGATCGCCTGGGAGATGCCTGGGCCTATACGCCGCGCGATGCGCCCCGTGTCATCGACAGCGCGGAGCGGAGCCGGATGCTCGAACCGGCGGAATTTCATTCCGGCGGCGGCGGGCTGATCTCGACGATCGGCGATTATCACCGCTTCTGCACGATGCTGCTGAACCGGGGCATGCTGGACAAAGCGCGGATCGTCGCGCCGAAAACGCTGGATTTGATGACGGCGAACCATCTGCCGGACGATGCCGACCTCACGCGGATCAGCCGAAGCGCCTTCAGCGAAGCCAGCAATGCGGGAAGCGGGTTCGGCCTGGGATTCGCCACCGTCATTGATCCGGCCCGCACGCTCATGCCCGCCAGTCGCGGCGAATTTTATTGGGGCGGCGTCTATTCGACCGCCTTCTTCGTCGATCCGGTGGAGCGGATCACGATGGTGTTCATGACCCAGCTCTACCCATCGTCCACCTATCCCATCCGGCGGCAGCTGAAGACGCTGATCTATTCCGCCCTTGTCCGCAGCAATTCCCGATGAACGCGCAATCGGGGCGGCTTGGCACCACGAGAACTCGGCGTCGGCCCTGTCTGAGGAACACACACAATCGATAAGTCGGCGCTGCAGAAGGCGGAGTGATCCGTCGCGGGCGATTACGGCAGGGAAGGGATACAATCACATGGCGACCACAGCTCCGGCACCGACACCGGCTGGAGTAGCAGAAGAGGTCAGTCCGCGCGCGCGGCAGGTCACTCTGTTCCTCCTCACCGCGACCTATTTCTTCAGCTATATGGACCGGCAGATCCTCGCCATCCTGCTGGAGGACATCAAGGCCGACTTGCTGCTGTCCGATACGCAGCTGGGCCTCCTCTCCGGCCTCGCCTTCGCGATCTTCTACGCCACGCTCGGCATTCCGGTGGCGGCGCTCGCCGACAGAGTGAACCGGGTGAACATCATCTCGGTCGCGCTGGGGGTGTGGAGCGGGATGACGGCCCTGTGCGGCCTGGCGCAGAATTTCACCCATCTGCTGCTGGCGCGGATCGGGGTCGGGATCGGCGAAGCAGGGTCGAGCCCGCCCAGCCATTCGATCATCGCCGATCTGTATCCGGCGGAAAAGCGCGCGCTCGCGCTCTCGATCTACTCGCTCGGCGTGACGCTGGGCGCTGCCGCCGGGCAGATGTTCGGCGGAAATCTCACCTATTTCTTCGATTGGCGCACCGCCTTCATCGCCATCGGCCTGCCGGGCGTCGTTCTCGCCATCGTGGTGAAGCTGTTCGCCACCGAGCCGATGCGAAAGGCCGAACCGGGCGCGGTCGAAGCAACGCGAATGCCTTCGATCCGCGAAGGGTTCCGCTCCATCTTCGCCGACCGCGCGGCAGTCTGGTTGGTCGCCGGCGTGACCCTGACCTCGATGATCGGATACGCGCTTACCGGCTGGACGCCCGCCTATCTGATCCGCTCCTTCGGCCTCAACACGCTACAGGTCGGCAATATCGTGGCGCCGCTTCTGGCGGTGGCCGGGGTGGCGAGCGGCTTGGGCAGCGGCTGGCTGGCGAACCGCCTGGCCGATCGCTACGGGATGCAAGCGCAGCCCCTGATGATCGCAGGGCTCAAGACGCTGGCGCTTCCCTTCCTGATTATCTTCTATCTGGTGGATGATGCCTGGATGGCCGTGGGCGTATATTTCATCGCCGTCCTGTTCCAGTCCTGCTATCTTGGACCGACCTTCGCGATGATCCAGACGCTCGCCCCGCTTCGGATGCGCGCCGTTTGGGCCGCGATCACGCTGCTGGTGATCAATCTGATCGGCCTCGGCATCGGCCCGACTTTGGTCGGGGTCATCTCGGACCTGTTCGAGCCGCGTTTCGGCGACCAATCGCTGCGTTACGCCCTGCTGGTCATCGCGGCGTTCACGCCGATCGCCATCGGATGCTACTGGCGCGCGAGCGTCATCCTGCGCAGGAGAGCCGCTGTCGCGTGATGGCGCCAGCCTGCGCGGACGTCCCTGCTCAGGCGTTCATGGGCCATAACGAGATCCGCCGAGCGCCTGCCATGACAGCACGCGCGCCCGGCGCGCGCGACCGATTGCCGCAGCGGCGCGCTCGCCACTGGCATCGGCGGCCCCTTCGAAACGCGTGTTGGCGATGGCCGCTGCGCGCTGGGCGATATCGCGCTCGGCTATGGACGCTGCGGCCTCGGCATCGGCGGCCTCCACCAGACCGTAAGCCGCCTCCGCATCGCCGAGCGCTGTAAATACCGCGCCGCGATATGCTTCGAATGCCGCGCGTTTGGCCGCAGCGGCAGTGTCGATCTCGGCTTCGATCCGCCCGAAATCCAGCAAGGGCGCGGCCACCGACGCTGCGAGCGATCCGATCACGGAATCCGCCTCGAACAGGTCGCCAACACCGAATGCGAGCAGCCCGATTGCGGCACTGAGATCGAAGCGCGGAAAGCGCGTCCGGGCGACCGCTGCGAGATCGGCGTCGGCGGCGGAAAGCTCCGCGGCGGCGCGAACGACGTCGGGCCGATTGGCGAGCAGTTCGGAAGGAAGCGCCGGAGGAGGCGGCGGGAGCGGTATCGCAGGCCCTTCCTGTTGCAGCGCCGCACGCACCTGCGCCCCACCCTGCGCGGTGAGCGTCACCAGTCGGCGCGCGCGCGCTCGCCCGAAAGGCTTTGCAACCGGCTGCGCGAGGCGGCGGCCTGGCTTTCCGCACGCACCCGATCGAAGCCGGGCGCGATCCCCGCGCGCTCGCGCACTTCGGCGAGCCGGGCCAGCTCGCCCGCTGCCCCAAGATCGCTTTCCAACTCGGACTGGCGCGCTGCAAGCGTGCGCCAGTCGATCACACTCGCCGCGATTTCGGCGATGAGCGCCTGCCTGACCGCCGCCGCCCCGGCGGAAGCGGCATCGACACGAAGCAGCGCAGCCCGCTCCTGTGCGCGCAAGGCGCCGAAAATGTCCGGATCCCAGCGCGCGGTCAGATTGGCGGCATAGCCGACACGCTCGTTATCTATTTCGACGCCCGGTGGGAGATCCGTACCGAATTGCGCGGGGTTGGTCAGACGGTCGAAAGCGGGATCGTCCTTTGGCAGCAGGGCCGCGAGCGATCCGGCCTCGTCCGAAGGCGTTGCGTAAAGATAGCTCGCGGGCAGCGCTGGGACAGGCGTCGCGATTTCGGGCGGTGGACCGGCGACGCATCCGGCGAGCGCCGCAGCGGCCAGCAGAGGTACGGCGCGGATCACCGGGCGGACCTCTTTGCCGGGATCCAGGCATCGACCTGCTGGCCGACGCGGAACGTTTCGCGCGCATCGTCTGGCAAGGCGTAGATCACCTGCAAGACCCGCACATCGACGCGTTCCGCAGCCGAATTGGTAAGCGAGCGTTTGGGCACGACCAATGGCTCGGCCCGTACGAAGCTCGCCTTCACCCGCGTATCGGATGCCCCGCGCGGATTGACCGTCGCATCAGCCCCAAGATCGGCGCGCGCGGCCTGCTCCTCGTCGATGTCGATCCGCACATGCAGCGGGCGCGTCTCTCCCATCTCGATGAACGGTTGCCCTCCCCCACCCATGGTGGACAGAAATTCGCCCGGACGGATATTGACCGCAAGAATCTCACCCGCGATCGGCGCGCGTACGGTCGCCCTACCGATCTCGGTGCGCGCGCTGGAAGCCTGGGCCTGGGCGCTGTCGAGGCGTGCGCGAGCGGCGGACAGACGCGCCGGGGCCTGCCCTCGCCGTTCGCGCGCGGCGGCGGCATCGCCTTCCGCCCGGATGACTTCGGCCTGACTGACGGCAGCGGGATCGGAAACGTTGCGATAAAGCTGCAACTGGCGAGCGGCGGTCGCCTCGGCAGTCCGCGCTTCGCCAATCGCCGCCTGCGCCTCTGCAATAGCCGCGCGTGCCTCTTGAATCGCGGTCCGGGTCTCGCTCGCCCTCGCTTCCAGAGCGCGGGTGTCGACCACGAAGAGCGGCTGCCCCTTCTCGACGAAATCGCCCGGGCGCACGCGCAGATCGGTGACGAGGCCGGCCAGCGCCGTACCGATCTGGACGAGTTCGCTCGACGGTTCGACGACGCCCGAACCCGCGACCCTAGCTTCGTTGGCGAGAGTCGTTGGTGCGGTGGGCGGTTCGCCGGTCGGTTCGCTCAGTTCGCGATCGGGCAGGCCGAAAGCGATATAGGCCGCTGCCAAGAGCATACCGATCACGGCCACGATGATCAGCACCTGGCGCGAAAAGCTGATATTCGAAGGCAGCAGAGCCATCTCAATGATCCTCCGGCATGGATGGGCCGTCATGCGTGATACGACCGTCCTCAAGCACGAGAATGCGGTCGGCGAGGTCGAAGATGCGGTTGTCGTGTGTGACGATAATGCAGGCGCGGTCTTCGGCCAGCGCTACGGCGCGCAACAGGTCCATCACGCGCCGACCGGACGTGGCGTCGAGCGCGGCCGTGGGCTCGTCGCAGACGACGAGACGCGGTTCGTTGACGAGCGCGCGGGCGATGGCGACGCGCTGTTGCTGGCCACCCGAAAGCTGGTTCGGCAGCTTGTCCGCCTGATTGGCGATATTGAGCTTCTCCATCATCGCGACGGCCCGTTCGCGGGCCTCCCGGCGGTCCATACCGCGCGCGATCAAGGGTACGGCGGCATTGCTGGCCGCGTCGATCGCGGGGATGAGATTGTACTGCTGAAAGATGAAACCGATATTCTCCAGCCGGAAGCGGACCAGATCATCATCGGACAAACCATAGATCGGAGTGCCGAACACCTCTACGCTGCCCTCGGTCGGCCACAGGATGCCGCACATGATCGAAATCAGCGTCGTCTTGCCCGACCCGCTCTCGCCGACCAGATAGGTCAGCTCGCCCGGCGCGACGTCGAGATCGATGCCGTGAAGGACGCGGATGGTCTGCTGACCGGCGAGGAAATCGCGGGCCACGTCGCGTACCGAGATGGCGGCCTGACGATCGCCCCCCGCGCTCACCGGAACACCGCCGCAGGTTCGGTCTTCATGACGCTGCGCAGGGCAAGCCAGCCTGTCAGCGCGATAATCACGACGATGGCGAACAGGCTGATCAGCGGAACCTGCCAGGGAATGTAGAATCCCTTGAAGGTCGGCTCACCCGAAAAGCCGAAAATGAACAGCACCGTTCCCACGACACCTAGTCCATATCCGACAAATCCGACCACCCCCGCCTGTACCGCGACCATGCGGCGGATAGTGCCATTGGTCACGCCGATGGCCTTCAGGGCACCGAACTGCTTGATGTTGTCGCGAATGAAGAGGCTGAAGGTCAGCCCGACGATCGCCACGCCGACGATGATGCCGAGCGCCACGGTGATTCCGAAATTGAGCGGGATGCCCGTGTTCTCGATGATGAAATCGACTCCGTCGCGCGCGAACTCGTCACGGGTGCGGGCGCGAAGGCCGGCCTGGCTTTCGATCCGCTCGACCAGTTCTTCCGGCGACACGTCCTGCGCCTTGCCGACCAGCACGAAGGACAGGCGGTTGCGCGTGCCCGGCACGTAATTCAGCGCGCGGCTGTATTTGGTATAAAGCGTAACCTGGCTGGTGAAACTCGGGATTGCATCGGCAATCCCGCGGATCACGGCGCGCTGGTCGTTAAGCTCCAGACGCTGGCCGATCGGGCTTTGGTCGGGGAACATGCGCGTTGCGCCGACATCGTCGATGATCACGCTATCGGGTTGCGACAGAACCCCCGGGGTTCCTTCGGCCATGTTTTTCGGCAGGCCGATCAGCGTGGCATCATCGACGCCCACCACCGTCACACCCTCCAATTCGCCGCTTCCGGTCCGCACCGAAGCCGACGCGCGGATATGCGGCACCGCCCATGCCACGCCGGGCACGCCGCGCACCTTATCGAGCGCGGTCGAAGGCATCGGATAGGCGACCTCGGTCGTCCTGCTGACGGGGTCCATCACCCAGACATCGGCGCTCGACACATTGTAGACCCCGCTCGACCCGCGTTCGAGGAGATTCACGAAGATGGTAAGCTGCTGGGTGATGAGAAGAGTGGAAAAGGCGATGCCGAACAGCAGGCCGTAGAACTTCTGCGCGTCGCCGGTGAGCATGCGGATCGCGATCCAGTTCATACAAACGCTCCGTCGCCTCTCTTGCCAAGACCGGTCGCATAGCTCATTAATGAACGATTGCGTTCAGGTGAGCGGAGCCGTTCAGATTGGCAAGTGACGAAACAGGATCGATGCCAGTCAGAGCCGGCAGGCCTGCCAGCGAGACGAAGCGAAAGGCCATCGTCGATGCGGCAGTCGCCAGCTTTTTCGACCGTGGCTACGCGGCGACCTCGATAGAGCAGGTCGCGGCCGTAGCCGGTGTTTCCAAAGTCACTGTCTATTACCAGTTCGGTGACAAGCGCGGCCTGTTCACTGCGGCTGTCGAACAGGAATGCGAACGGATCCGGGGATATTTCACCGTGCCGTCAGTTCCGAACGGCACTCTGCGCGAACGCCTGACCGAGATCGGGAAAGCGATGGTCACATTCCTCTCGCGCCCGGAGATGGTTCAGTTCGAGCGCCGTATCGCGGCGGAAACCGAACTCGACCCGGCGGTCGGTGCAACGTTCCTTGCGGCAGGACCGCATCGGATGAAGGAAGCATTCGCAGCATTGCTGACATCCCTCACCCAAGCGGGCGATATTTCCGTCGACGATCCCGAACTCGCGGCCGAACAATTCGCCGCCATGTGCAAGGGGATGGGTGATCTCGAACGTCGCTTCGGTATGGCCCGCGATGAACAGCGCGACACGGAACGGATCGATGGCGCCGTGGACGTCTTCTGCCGTGCCTATGCCATCGGCGATTCATGCTCGAAATAAATCGCCGATCTTTTCGCTTCTTTCGATTTCGCTCTCCCAAGTAGAAAATTTTTTGCATTCGATCCGAGAAACAAGCGAACCCGCCAAAAAAGAGGCGAAATTCATCTGCGAGTTCATGCTTAATTAGCCATTACGGAGCCAAATAGCGTCCGTTTCAAAAGGGCTCTTTATGGTTATGAAATGCAGCGGATGCCGGAATGGCGAAAGCCTCGGCTTCGACATCCGAACGGCTTTCCAACCGATCGTGGATCTGACCACAGGCCGTCCCTACGCCTTCGAGGCGCTCGTTCGAGGCACGAATGGAGAAAGCGCAGGTGAAATCCTGGGGCGCGTGACCGAAGACAGCCGGTATGCGTTCGATCAGGCCTGTCGGGTCAACGCGATCAGGGAAGCGGTGGCTGCCGGTCTGTTGGATACGGAGGCCAAGCTTTCCATCAACTTCATGCCCAACGCCGTCTACTCGCCCCTTGCCTGCATCAAGCTGACGATGGAAACGGCGCTCGAAACGGGCCTTCCGACCAATCGGCTCATCTTCGAATTCACCGAAAACGAGCGGTTGGACACCGACCATGTGCGCAGCATCGTCAGGGCTTATCAGGCGCTTGGATTCACGACCGCCATTGACGATTTCGGTTCGGGCCATGCGGGCCTCGGCCTCTTGGCCAATTTGCAGACCGACGCAATCAAGCTCGATATGGATTTGATCCGGAATCTCGACACGTCCCTTGCGCGGCGCCAGATCGTCAAAAGCCTGGTGAACCTGTCCCGCGAAATGGGATTGCTTCTGGTGGCCGAAGGGATCGAGACACAAGAGGAACTGCGCGTTCTGGAAGATATCGGCGTGCGTTATGTGCAGGGCTATCTCTTCGCGCAGCCCCAGATCGGGACCCTCCCCCACGTGGGCGAAATCGTCCCGGCATTGCGCTCAGCTGGCTAGGCAGAGGCCAGCCTGCCGACCGGCAGGCTGACGGATCAAGCCTTCCCGCTTCACACCCACCACGGTCACATCGAACTTCTTGCGGCATTCGCTGGTGACGAGCGGAAGTCCGACGATCGGTTCCGGCGCCTTCAGGCGGGCGATCGCGAATTCATCTCCGAAAGCGATGAAATCGAGCAGCCTTTCGTTGAGCAGATGGGCGACACGTTCGCCCATGCGCTGTTCGGGAAAGACGACGTGGCTGGCGCCTATCCTTTCCAGAATACGCGCATGCTTGTCATTGGTCGCCTTGGCCCAGATATTGGTCAGCCCGAGATCGGAAAGGGCGAGCACGGCCAGCACGCTGGCTTCGATATCGGTCCCGATCGCAACAACCGCAGCTTCGAAACCGGCGACACCCAGGCGATCGAGAGTGGTCTTGTCGGTGCAGTCCGCTTCCACCGTCTTGGTTAGCTCGCCTGCGAATTCGTGAACCAGGCGCGCATCGGTGTCCGCGCCCAAAACCTCATGGCCCATCCGCTCCAGCGTTTGCGCCACGGCACCGCCGAAGCGTCCCAGGCCGACGACCAGCACGGGCTTTCGATGTCTAGCCGACAATCGGATTCTCCTCCGGATAGCGATAGGGACGCTCGCGCCCGCCCAAGGCAAGCGCAGTCGCAACGGTGATGGTTCCCACGCGCCCCACAAACATAAGGACGCACAGCACCAGCAGCGCCGTAGGCGGCAGATCTCCGGTAATGCCAGTCGACAGACCCACCGTGCTGAAAGCGGATATGCATTCGAACAGAATATCGTCGAGCGGCAAAGGGGAGATCGAGGCGATATAGCTCGTCGCGACGAATATAAGCGACGCGGCCAACACCGTCACCGACAAGGCCTGTCGCTCGACCGCGCGGCCGAAACGCCGCTGGAACAGGCCGGCATCGCGGCGGCCAAGCACCTCGGACAGGACGATCGCGAAGAGGACCAGGAAAGTGGTGACCTTGATGCCACCAGCTGTGCCTGCACTACCCCCGCCGACGAACATCAGGAAGAAATTCGTCATGAGCGTCTCGTCGTGCAAGCCGCCGACATCGAGGCTGTTGAATCCGGCGGTGCGCGGCATGACGGAATGGAAGGCGGCGTTCAGCACCTTCGCGCCGACGCCCATCGGTCCCAAAGTGGCGGGATTGTTCCACTCCATCGCGAGGATCGCGAGGAAGCCGGACACCAGCAAGGCCACCGTCCCCGTCACAGTGATCTTGGTATGCAGAGACCAGCGCCGCCAGCGTAGATGATGACGCCGGATGTCCTGCATCACAGGGAAGCCGAGTGCCGTCAGGATGACCGACAGCATGATCGGACCCAAGATCATCGGATCGTTCTGAAATCCCATCACGCTGTCGGAGAAACTCGAAAATCCGGCATTGTTGAAGGCGCTTATCGAATGGAACAGGCCGTGCCAGGCGGCCTCACCGAAGGGCATACCGTATCTCAGAGCAAACCGTAGCGCGAGAACCACTGCGACGATCGCCTCGACCGCTATGGTGATTGCGAAGACCAGCTTGAGCACCGAAGCCGCATCGCCCGTATCGAGCCGATTGCGCTCCACCTGCGTCGCCATCCGGTCACGCAATCCGAAGCCGCGCCCCGCCATCAGGCCCAGAAGCGTCGCCGCAGTCATGATGCCGAACCCGCCGATCTGGAACAGCACCATGATCGTCGCCTGACCGAAGGGGGACCAAAAGACCGGCGTATCGACGACGATGAGGCCAGTGACTGCCACTGCTGAGGTAGACGTGAAAAAAGCCGTAAGCAGGGGTGCGGTTGAACCGTCTGTTGTGGCGATCGGCAGGCTTAGTACCACGGTCCCGACGAGTATCAGGCCCAGAAAAAGCACGGGAATAAGCCGGATCGGATCGCGTACTGCGAACATGGATTCGTCCATGCTCCCGACTTCGAAATCGGTAAAGCGGGATTCGATCGAAGCGAACTATCCTTGATTGCGAAAACGCTCGCGGCGCTTTGATGCGTGGCTTTCTCTTTTAAATGCCACCGGAGATTGGTCGCTTATCCGCCCTCTCGGCGCGTGGAAGAAGAGGCAGGGAGACGCAAAGGGTGTCGAAGGCCGTCGCGCTAGGGCCATCGAAGAGTATGAGATTGGCGGGCGCTGGAACAGGCCCAACGGCCGTGCGAAGGTTTTCAGCTAATTGGCGAATTTCCAATCAGCAAAGTTGCGGACTTTCCAGCATCTCCGCTCTGACGCACGGCTTCACGAAATGTCGAGCGTCTCAGCAAGAATGCCCTTAGCCGTCCCCGCCTTAGAGCCATTGTCGCGACACTGAGCCGGGCAGCCATAGGTCCATGTAGGTTCTGCGAAGCGATTTCCCCGTTCCAGAACGCGAAAAAGCCCCGCTGAAGACAGCGAGGCTGAAAATCGATTGAATTGATGGTGGTTGCGGGGGTTGGATTTGAACCAACGACCTTCAGGTTATGAGCCTGACGAGCTACCGGACTGCTCCACCCCGCGGCACCGTATCGTCTCGCCAGACCGTAAATGGCCAATAGAGACGAAAAAGCCGCCGCTCGGACACGTCCGGCAGCGGCTTTTTGAAACTGTGAATGGGTTATTCCCGTAACCACCTGCTGTAATGCCTCGCGGCGACCTACTCTCCCAGTGCTTAGGCACTAGTACCATCGGCGCTGCCTGGTTTCACGGCCGAGTTCGAGATGGGATCGGGTGGGTCACAGGCGCTAGGACCACGAAGCAATAAAGCAGGTGGTTGGGGCTTAAATCGATGCTTGTTGAGCTATTCGGGCGATTATCGTGCTGGGATTTCCTCCTCAGCGCAGACAATCCAACAGGACTGTCGTTGATGGTGGGATCCTACAAGCGCGAAAAGAACTATTAGGACCGGTTAGCTACACGCATTACTGCGCTTCCACACCCGGCCTATCAACGTCATGGTCTATGACGGTTCGAAGATTGCTTATCTTAAGGGAGGCTTCCCGCTTAGA
>LUMW01001256.1_pt1 | contig 15021 bp, 14 predicted proteins | sample 729761 | NCBI WGS metagenome assembly LUMW01 (sample SAMN03860302, study PRJNA289734) | marine metagenome | biome: seawater column; feature: ocean; material: water; isolation source: Red Sea water column Station 192 - depth 500m | place: Saudi Arabia: Red Sea | collected 2011-10-15 | depth 500 m
GACCTGCACCGGCGGGGGCGTGGTGGCCCGGGAGAGCACGAGGTAGGCGACGCCGAGCGCGGCGAGCGGCGCGACCACGGGGCCGTGCCGGCGTACGACCCGGCCGAGCATGCTCCGTCCGGTCCCGGAGCAGAACAGGACGACGAACGCGCCCACCGGCAGGGCCATGAGCAGCGCGCGGGGTCCGCTCGCCGCGCCGAGGAGGTAGGCCAGCACCACGAGCGCAGCCCAGCGCGGCCGTCGGTCACGGGTCCAGAGCACGAACCCCGTGACCACGAGGAAGAACGCCACCTGAGCGGGGAGCGCGTTCAGCGCGACGGCCCACCAGGAGCTCGCGTCGGCGGCGAGGGGGAGGAAGCAGAAGAGCGCGAACGGCACGAGGACGAACGGGCGCGGACCGAAGACCGTGCGCAGCATGAGCCAGCACGCGGCCGTCGCGGCGGCCGACAGCACCAGCACCGACGTCGCGGCAGCCCACCACGCGTACGGTCCGGCGGCGGCGACCAAGGCGGCGACGACGCGCCCGAGCGGCATCAGCTGGCTGTCGTTCGGCTCCAGGAGCACCGTGTGCAGCGGCCGCGCTGCGTCCTCCAGGAGCAGCAGGTCGTCGGAGTAGAACCAGCCCGGGACGACGATCCAGGCACGCCAGGCGAGCTGGGCCAGGAAGAGCACGAGAGCGGCGCCGGAGACGAGCTCCCGGGTGCCGACGCCCTCGTCGCGCAGGGTCCCGAGCAGCCGGCGCGTGACAGGTTCGACCACGACTCATCCTCACACACGTCGGGTGCGGCTCCGATGACCCTACGGACTGGTAACGTGCGCCTGATCACAACAGCGGAGGGAGCCCGACTGTGGGTAAGAAGCTGGGACTGGTGGCGCTCGTGCTGGGCGCCTTCCTGGTTCTTCTGGCAGGACTGAGCAAGTTCTACATGTACGACCGTCTGGCCGTGGTGCCCGACAACAACGAGACCACGAGCATCTCGCAGACGGCGCCGGGAGAGGACGCTGAGTACCTCAACGTCGGCGCCGAGGGCGGACCCGCGGTCGAGACCGGACCCCTGAAGTCCACGCGTATCGTGCAGGGCAACGTCGACCTGAGCGAGAAGGCCTCCGACGAGCTCGGCCGCGACGTGGCCGTGTGGGACACCTACACGTGCACCGACACGCCCGACTTCGACTGCGCCAGCGGGCAGACGCCGCTCAGCAGCACGAAGGACCGCGTCGCGTTCGACGCCCACACCGGCGAGACCGTCTCGTGGAGCGGCTCGACCACGGAGACCGGTGGCGAGGAGTCCGAGGGCGCCTTCAAGGGCCTGTACTTCAAGTTCCCGTTCGGGACCGAGAAGAAGACGTACGACTTCTGGGACGGCACCCTGAAGAAGGCCACCCCGGCCGTCTACAAGGGCGAGACCACGATCAAGGGTCTCGACGTCTACGAGTTCGAGCAGGTCATCGAGCCGACGAAGACCGGCACGATCGACGTGCCCGGCTCGCTCGTCGGCGAGGACGCCTCGCAGGTCACGGCCGACCGGATCTACGCGAACACGCGCAGCTTCCTGGTCGAGCCCGTCACCGGCGTCATCATCAAGGGCGGGGAGGCACAGGACTCCTACCTGGAGGTCGACGGCGAGCGCAAGCTCACCACCACGAAGGCGACGCTCGGCTACACCGACGCCTACATCCAGGACACCGTCGATGAGTACAAGGGCAAGGCGACGCTGCTGAAGGCCGTGGACACCACGTTCCCGATCGTCGGCGGCATCGTCGGACTCGTCCTGCTGGTCCTCGGCGTCGCGGGCCTGGCCCGTGGTCGCAAGGCCGCAGGTCGCCAGGACGGCGGCACGCACACCGCCTGAGCCGCAGGCACCTTCGTCCGGCGCGTCACCCATGGGTGGCGCGCCGGACGTGCGTCCGCAGGTCGCTACGGTGGGGCCATGGGTGCCGCCGACGACCTCTGCCGCTTCGTGGACGCCTCGCCGTCCCCGTTCCACGCCGTCGCCACCGCGGCCGCCGCGCTGGAGTCGGCGGGGTGGTCGAGGGTCGACGAGCGCGCCGCGTGGCCCGCGCCGGGTGGTCGCCGCTACGTCGTGCGCGGCGGGTCGCTCGTGGCGTGGGACGACACCGCCTCGTCGGCCGCCTCCGACGCGTTCAGGATCGTCGGTGCGCACACCGACAGCCCGACGCTGCGCCTGAAGCAGCACCACGACCGACGCTTCGAGGGCACCGACGTGCTCGCGCTCGAGCCCTACGGCGGCCCCCTGCTCACGACCTGGCTCGACCGCGACCTCGGCGTCGCCGGCCGCGTCGTGCTGCGCGACGGCGAGGAGCGGCTCGTGCACCTCGCGTGGCTGGGGGAGCGGGAGGGCTTCGGCGCCGACGACGTGCTCGGCTTCGAGCTCATGACGGCCGACGTCGTGCCCAGTGCGCGCGTGGGCGTCGACGGCTGGCTGGTCGCGGCACCCCGCTTGGACAACCAGGCCACCTGCTTCGCCGGGCTGCAGGCGCTGCTCGACTCCGCGGCCGGCGGCAGGGCGCCGGTGGACGGCCAGCGGTCGGTGCTCGTGCTGTTCGACCACGAGGAGGTGGGCAGCTCCTCCGAGCGCGGCGCCGCCTCGGACCTGCTGCTCACGGTGCTCGAGCGCATCGTCCTGGCCGCCGGTGGCGACCGCGACGACCTGCACCGCGCGGTCGCGGGCTCGGTCTGCGCGTCCGGCGACATGGCGCACGCGACGCACCCCAACCACGCCGAGCGTCACGAGCCGCTGCACCACGTGCGCCTCGGCGCCGGACCGGTCCTCAAGGTCAACCAGAACCTGCGCTACGCCACCGACGCCGTCGGCGCCGCAGTGTTCGCACGGGCCTGCGAGCACGCCGGGGTGCCGCTGCAGCGCTACGTCCACCGGGCCGACCTGCCGTGCGGCTCGACGATCGGGCCGATCAGCGCCGCACGCACCGGCATCACCACCGTCGACTTCGGTGCCCCGCAGCTGGCCATGCACTCCGCGCGGGAGACGATGGCGGCCGCCGACGTCGAGCACTACGTGCGTGCGCTGACCGCGTTCTTCGCCCTGCCCGCCTGAACGTCGTCCGGCCGTCCCTCACGACGCCCCCGGTGGTCCGGGAACGACGGGGATCGCGTACCCTGAGAGGTGCGCTGGTGACCTGTGCGTTCCTCGGACCGAGCAGGAGCGCTCCTCGCACGCCCTCACGGGGCGTCCGAGGCACGTCCGCCGGCCGCTATCCCTACATCATCCATCCATCGGAGTCCATCTACCTATGAGCATCGCACCCTCTGCGGCACCGCAGGTTGCGGTCAACGACATCGGCACCGAGGAAGACTTCCTCGCGGCCATCGACTCGACCATCAAGTACTTCAACGACGGCGACATCGTCGACGGCACCATCGTCAAGGTGGACCGCGACGAGGTCCTCCTCGACATCGGCTACAAGACCGAGGGCGTCATCCCCTCGCGCGAGCTGAGCATCAAGCACGACGTCGACCCGCACGAGGTCGTCGCCGTCGGTGACAGCGTCGAGGCCCTCGTCCTCCAGAAGGAGGACAAGGAAGGCCGTCTGATCCTGTCCAAGAAGCGCGCCCAGTACGAGCGCGCCTGGGGCGACATCGAGAAGATCAAGGCCGAGGACGGCGTCGTCGAGGGCACCGTCATCGAGGTCGTCAAGGGCGGCCTCATCATGGACATCGGACTCCGTGGCTTCCTGCCCGCGTCGCTGGTCGAGATGCGCCGCGTGCGCGACCTCGACCCGTACATCGGCCAGAAGCTCGAGGCGAAGATCCTCGAGCTCGCCAAGAACCGCAACAACGTGGTCCTGTCGCGCCGTGCGTGGCTCGAGCAGACCCAGTCGGCCGTGCGCCAGAAGTTCCTCGACGAGCTCAAGAAGGGGCAGGTCCGCAAGGGCGTCATCTCCTCCATCGTCAACTTCGGTGCGTTCGTCGACCTCGGCGGCGTCGACGGTCTCGTCCACGTCTCCGAGCTGTCCTGGAAGCACATCGACCACCCGAACGAGGTCGTCCAGGTCGGCGACGAGGTCACGGTCGAGGTGCTCGACGTCGACCTCGAGCGCGAGCGCGTGTCGCTGTCGCTCAAGGCGACGCAGGAGGATCCGTGGCAGCACTTCGCCCGGACCCACCAGATCGGCCAGATCGTGCCCGGCAAGGCCACCAAGCTCGTCCCGTTCGGTGCGTTCGTGCGCGTCGAGGAGGGCATCGAGGGCCTCGTGCATATCTCCGAGCTGGCCGAGCGTCACGTCGAGATCCCCGAGCAGGTCGTCCAGATCGGCGACTCGGTCATGGTCAAGATCATCGACATCGACCTCGAGCGTCGTCGCATCTCGCTGTCGCTCAAGCAGGCCAACGAGACGCAGGCCGCTGCGGCCGACGACTTCGACCCGACGCTCTACGGCATGACGTCGTCCTACGACGAGCAGGGCAACTACATCTACCCCGACGGCTTCGACCCGGAGACCGGCGAGTGGCAGGAGGGCTTCGAGGAGGCCCGCGCTGCCTGGGAGAAGCAGTACGCCGAGGCTCACGAGCGCTGGGAGGCGCACAAGAAGCAGATCGAGGAGGCCGAGAAGGCCAACATCGAGGCCGGCGAGGTCAGCAACTACTCCGCCGGTGGCGACGTCGAGACGGGCGAGGGTTCGCTCGCGTCCGACGAGGCCCTGCAGGCCCTGCGCGAGAAGCTGACGGGCGGCGAGTGATCCTCACCCGCTGAACGACCGCACGACGAGACCCCCGGCCGATGGTCGGGGGTCTCGTCTTGTCGGGGCGAGGGCCGGGGTCACCGGACGGGCAGGTCGTGGTCGTCGGCCCGCGACGGCTCGAACGGGTCGCGTGGGCGGCTGCGCGGCCCGGGACGGCTGCCGTAGCCGTCGAGGGAGACGCAGATCGCGAGGGCGATGACGAGGGCGGACAGGGCCAGGAGGATGAGCAACAGGAACATGGCAGAAAGTCTCGTCTCCGTCTGATCCTGCCACCAGTGGCAGAAAAGCCAGTCATCCTCGATAAACCGCCACACCTGTGGCAGGCTGGGTCCATGAAGAAGGTCGCGGTCGTCGTGCAGGACGGGGTCGAGGCGTTCGGCCTCGGAGCCATCTGCGAGGTCTGGAACGAGCCCTACCACCCCGAGGACGACAACCCCGTCTTCGACTTCACGATCTGCACGCCGGAGCCAGGGCGGGTCCGTGGCTCGAGCGTCGACCTGCACGTGGAGGCCTCGCTCGACGCGACCGCCGACGCCGACCTCGTGTGCGTCGCACCGAAGCGCGGCTACCGCCACCACCACCCGGCCGCCGTCGAGGCCGTCCGCGTGGCGGGGGAGCGCGGCGCCTACGTCTCGGCGCACTGCACCGGCGCGTGGCTGCTGGGCGAGGCGGGCCTGCTCGACGGGCGGGAGTGCACGACGCACTGGCGCTACGGCACGGAGCTGCAGGAGGCCTTCCCCACGGCGGTCGTGCGGCCGGAGGTGCTCTACGTCCTCGACGGCAACGTGCTGACCGGGGCCGGCTCTGCCGCCGGCATCGACGCCTCGCTGCACCTCGTGCGGCGGGTGTTCGGGGCGCGCACCGCCGCGACCACCGCACGGCGCATCGTCATGCCGCCGCACCGCACGGGCGGGCAGGCGCAGTTCGTGCGCACCCCGGTCGGCCAGGTCGAGGCCGAGACGTTGTCGCCGGTGCTCGAGTGGGCGCTCGAGCACGTCGACGAGCCGCTGCCCGTCGACCGGCTCGCCGCGGTCGCGCACATGTCGCCGCGCACCTTCGCCCGGCGCTTCCGCGACGAGACCGGCACCACCCCGCTGCAGTGGCTCACCAGCCAGCGCATCGCTCTGGCCGAGCAGCTGCTCGAGGGCTCGACGCTCTCGGTGGAGCAGGTCGCGTCCCGCGTCGGCTTCGGCAACGCCGCCACGCTGCGCCACCACTTCACCCAGGCGCTCGGCACCACGCCCCAGGAGCCTTCGCCTGCGCCGACGCGGGCTGAGCGATCCGTCGCTCGTTGCTGATCCCCATCTGGTGGCACTCACCATGGTTCTTCCTCACTCACCGGCGGGATCAACCGCAGGTGAGTGAGGATTCCCCTCGGGTGATGGGAATCCTGGGACGGTTGCGACGGACGGGGTCGGGGAGCTCAGAGCTCGGTCCGGCGCACCTTGCCGGTGGCGGTGCGGGGGAGGGCGTCGAGGCGCAGGTACTCCTTGGGCCGCTTCGGCGGCGCGAGGCGCTCGAGGGCGCGCGCCCGCAGGGTCTCCTCGTCCGCGTCGCCGACGTAGGCCGCCACCACCCGCTGGCCCCACCGCTCGTCCGGCCGGCCGAACACGGCCACCTCGAGCACGCCGGGCAGGTCCTCCAGCGCCGCCTCGACCTCGGCGGGGTAGACGTTGACGCCACCGCTGATGACGAGGTCGCTGCGACGGGCGTCGAGGTAGACCCAGCCGTCCTCCACGCGGCCCAGGTCGCCGACCGTGAACGCCGGGCCGTCCGGGGTGTCGCGCCAGGCCTGCGCGGTCTTCTCCTCGTCGCGCCAGTAGGTGAAGCGTCCCCAGCGCGGCACGACGCACCACAGCTGGTCCTCGTCGTCGACCGTCACCACCCGGCCGGGCCGGGCTCGGCCGACGCTGCCGGGACGCTCGTGCCACGCGTCACCGCGACAGGCCGTCCACTGTCCCTCCGTCGACCCGTAGAACTCCCACACGGTCCGCTCGCCGAACTGCGCGTGCGCGCGGCGTCGGACGGGCTCGGGGCACGGTGCGCCGGCGTGCGCCACGAGCCGGAACGACGAGAGGTCGGGCTCGTCGCCCGTCTCGTCGAGGTGCTGCTGCAGGCGCTGCAGGTGCGCCGGCACGCAGAACATGGTCGTGGGACGAACCTGCGCGACGGCGTCGACGAAGGCGGCCGCGTCGAAGTGCGGCAGCACCGCGATGCTCCCGCCGGCCAACAGGGTGCCCGTGGCGAAGCGCAGGGGAGCGGAGTGGTAGATCGGCGAGACGACGAGGTCGACGTCGTCGGCCCGGAAGCCCCAGAGCTCGCGCTCCTCGACCACGAGGTCGCGCGCGTCGTCCGGCTCGAGCAGGCCCGACCACACACCCTTCGGTCGACCGGTCGTGCCCGACGTGAAGTGCATGGGCCGGCACAGCGGGTCGGGCGCGAGGTCGACGGGTGGTCCGTCCAGGAGGGCCCGCAGGGCGGCCGAGTCGTCCACGACCAGCGCGGCGTCGAGGTCGCCGAGGACCCGATCGCGCTCCCAGGCGGTCAGGCGCGGGTCCAGCGGCACCGGCACGACGCGGCCACGCGACGCTGGTCCTGCTCGCTGCGTCCCGCCGTCAGGACCTCCAGCCCCTGCGGGCCGTCCCCTGCGCGCGCATCCACCCGCCCAGTATGCTGCAGGGGTTGGTCGGTCCTGTTCCCCACCACCTGAAGGTGATCGTCTGTGGCTTCCTCGCGCCACAAGCACGCCGTGCCGCGGCGTGCCGGACGCGGGTCGAGCGGACCGCGGACGCCGGGCGGGGCCCGACGCAGCAGCCGTCACGCGGCGCCGTCCTGGCAGCGTCGCGCCGTCACCGTCGTCCTCCCTGCCGTGAGCGTGGTGGCGGTGCTGGGCGCCGCTGTCGCCGTGGTGCAGGCCCAGAGCCCCGACCCTGCGACCACGGCGCCGCGCGCAGCCGCCGCGCCCGTGCAGGACGACGTCATCGCCGAGGCCTTCGAGGAGGCTCCGGAGGTGAACCGCAGCGCAGAGCGTCCCGAGCTGCCCGTGGAGGGCACCGTGCAGGTGGTCGTCAAGGGCCAGCAGGTCGCGCTCGACGACGGCGTCGCCGTGCACGCCGACGCCGACTCCGCGTCGCCGGTGCTGAAGCGGCTCGAGCGCGGGCAGAAGATCGACGTCACGGGCCGGACCCGCGACGGCTGGACCGAGGTGGTCCTCGCCGACCTGCCCCGCTGGGTGCCGTCGCGGCAGGTCGCCGACGACCTCCCGCTCGGCACGCAACCCTGCAACAAGATGTCGGAGGCCGGTCTGCAGCCCGACACCGTCAAGGTGTTCCGGGCCGTGTGCGAGCGCTTCCCCCAGGTCGGCGAGTACGGCGGCATCGCCGGACGTGGTGAGCACGCGACCGGTCAGGCGCTCGACATCATGGTGCGCGGCTCGCTCGGCGACGAGATCGCCGCCTTCCTGCAGGAGCACCGCAGCGAGCTCGGCATCGAGTACCTGATCTGGGAGCAGCGCATCTGGCGGCCCGCCACCTCGGCCAGCTGGCGGCCCATGAGCGACCGCGGTGGCGACACCGCCAACCACGTCGACCACGTGCACGTGACCACCTACGGCAGCGCGGCGACGGGCTGACATGACCCTGCACGTCGGCCTCACGGGCGGCATCGGCTCCGGCAAGAGCACCGTCAGCGCGCGGCTCGCCGAGCTCGGCGCGGTCGTCGTCGACTACGACCTGCTCGCGCGCGAGGCCGTCGAGCCCGGCACCCGCGGGCTGGCAGCGATCCGCGAACGGTTCGGCGACGCCGTGGTCGCCGCCGACGGATCGCTCGACCGCCCGGCCCTCGGTGCCGTCGTCTTCGCCGACGAGGCCGCCCGACGCGACCTCGAGGCCATCACCCACCCCGCGATCCGCGAGCTCGCCGCGGCCCGGGTCGCCGCGGCGCCCGATGACGCCGTCGTCGTGCACGACCACCCGCTGCTCGTGGAGATGGGCATGGCCGCCGCGTGCGACGTCGTCGTGGTGGTCGACCTGCCCCCCGAGCTGCAGGTGCGAAGGCTCGTCGAGCAGCGCGGCATGGCCGAGGACGACGCCCGCGCCCGCCTGGCCGCCCAGACGAGCCGTGAGCGGCGGCTCGAGGCGGCCGACGAGGTGCTCGACAACCAGGGCAGCCGCGAGGACCTCCTCGCGGCGGTCGACGCCCTCTGGGCGCGCCTCACGTCCGACCGCTGAGCAGCGCGTCGGCGCTGGACAGGACGAGGCTCTGGGCACGACGAAGCCGCCCTGTCGGGGGTGGCAGGGCGGCTTCGGGCTGGCGGTCCGAGGGGGTGTCAGGCCGCCAGGTCGGGGTCGGCGATCTTGCGCAGCGTGACGAGCGCCTGGCGCTCGAGCTGGCGCACGCGCTCGGCGGAGATGCCGTGGCGCTTGCCGATGTCGGCGAGCTTCTGCTGACGACCGTCGAGCAGGCCGTAGCGGGCCCGCACGATGTCGGCCTCGCGGGCTCCCAGGTGGTCGATCAGCGAGCTGATCAGGTGCTTGGTCTCGTCGTCCAGGACCGCCAGGTCGGGGCCAGGCTGGGTCTCGCGGGCGATGAGGTCACCGAGCGAGGTGTCGCCGTCCTCGTCGACCGGGGTGTCCAGGCTGACGTGGTCGCGACCCCAGGACAGCAGGTCGATGACGCGGTCGACGTCCATGCCGAGCTCGTCGGCGATCTCCTGCGGCTCGGGGTCGTAGCCGAGCGTGCGCTCGAGCGTCCGGCGTGCCGCCGTGACCTGGTTCAGCTCCTCCACCACGTGCACGGGCAGCCGCACGACGCGCGCCTGCTGCGCGATGCCGCGGGTGATCGCCTGACGCACCCACCAGGTGGCGTAGGTGGAGAACTTGAAGCCCTTCGCGTAGTCGAACTTCTCGACGGCGCGGATCAGGCCGGTGTTGCCCTCCTGCACCAGGTCGAGCATCGGCATCGCGGAGCGGCCGTACTTGCGCGCGATCGAGACGACCAGGCGCAGGTTGGCGTTGATGAACTCCTGCTGGGCGCGCTCGCCCTCGGCCGCGATGAACTCGAGCTCTTCGCGGGTGGCCCGCTTGGGTGCGCCGCCCTTCGCGCGGCCGATGCGTCCTTCGTCGAGCAGGTGCTGGGCGTAGAGGCCCGCCTCGATGCTGCGGCTGAGCTCGACCTCGCGGGCGGCGTCCAGCAGCGGCGTCCGGGCGATCTCGGCCAGGTACATGCCGACGCTGTCCTTGCCCTCGGCGCTCTCGTGCCTCGTTGACGTCATGTGAATACGCCTCCCATCGTGTCTGTACCAGTGCAACGCACCGGACACACCGGGGATTCCACTCTCAGCCTCTTCTTGGCAGGTGTTCGCCGGGGTCTCAGGCCCATCTCCGGACCGCCCGCAGGAGGGTCACGGAAGGGTCCGGCGCGCCGCGGACGGGTGCGCACGGTCTCACACCGCGAGCCTGTTCCCCTCAAGTGGGACGAGGGACTAGGTTGTTCCCGTTCTTCATCCTTTTCTCAGCAACGGAAGGTTCCCCATGGCAGCCGACTTCAAGGCGCTCTCCAAGTTCGACCAGGGTGCCCTGGTCGCGGGCGCTGTCGCGATCCTGTTCTCGTTCTTCGACGCCTTCGTCACGGCCTCGGTCAAGGGCAGCGGCGACTTCGCCGTCAACACCTCGGCCGGCCGCAACGCCTGGTACAGCTTCGCGACCCTGGGCATCCTGCTCGTCATCGTCGCGGTCGCCGTCGTCGCGGTGAAGGCCTTCGCCGCGCAGAACCTCCCCGACGGCGTCCCGTGGCGCCTGGTGGCGCTCGCGACGGCCGCGCTCGGCACGATCCTGCTCGTCCTGCGTCCGCTCACCGAGGGCGGCGACGTCCCGTCCGGCATGGGCGTCGACGTGAGCGTCGGCCCGGGCTGGTCCGGCTACATCGTCTGGATCGCCGCGATCGCGCTGACCGTCTTCACGGCACTGTCGTTCAAGGACTCCGGCGAGAAGCTGCCCGAGGTCAACAAGAAGTCCGACCCGCCCGCCGCCTCCTGAGCGCAGCGGTCAGGCGGTGAACGGCGGTCGGTCGTCGAGCGCGACCGACCGCCGTCCCGCCCACCTCCACAGGCGCGCGGTGACGTCGCGGTCCTCGTCGGTGACGAGGTTGCCCATCACCCGCAGCGCCACGGTCATCAGGGTCTGCGAGCGCATGCCGAGCGGTCCGAACGTCGGCAGCAGCCGCGGCACCGTGAGCAGCCCGGCCAGACGACGCGCGATCGAGAACGCCTCGCCGTAGTGGCCGGTCAGCAGCTGGGGCCACGCCTCGGCGACGTCGGTGCGTGAGGCGAGGAGCTCCGCGCCGACGCGTCCCGTCTCCAGGCCGTAGTCGATGCCCTCGCCGTTCAACGGGTTGACGCACCCCGCCGCGTCCCCGACGAGGATCCAGTTGGGTCCGGCGACACCCGACACCGCACCACCCATCGGCAGCAGGGCCGACGTCGGCAGACGCAGGTCGGGCCCGAGCTCCCACTCCTCGCGCCGCAGCTCGGCGTAGTACTCCATGAGCGGACGGATCTGCAGCGCCGCCGGCCGCTTGGCCGTGGCCAGCGCGCCGACGCCGAGGTTGACCTCTCCGCCCTCGCCGGCCGTGCCGAGGGGGAAGATCCAGCCGTATCCGGGCAGCAGAGCGCCCTTGTCCTTCGCCGCCCGTGGCCCGGCACCCCCGCCGGGCGCCGCCCTCAGCTCCAGGTGGGAGGAGATCCACGGGTCGTCGAAGCGCCCGGACTTGACGTAGGAGCGGCCGGCGACCCCGTAGGCGGTGTCGCGATGCCACTCCCGCCCGAGGACCTTGCCGAGCGGCGACCGCACACCGTCGGCGACCACGAGTCGTTCGCAACGCACGACGTGCCGCTGCTTCTCGGGACCGACGACGAACACGACGGCGCTGACCCGGCCGGAGCCGTCGCGCTCGACGTCGACCGCCCGCGCGCGGTCCAGCGGCTGCGCACCGTCGGCGAGCGCGACGTCGCGGATGCGCGCGTCGAGCTGCGTGCGGGGCACCGCCGAACCGTGGTCGGGCAGCGAGCCGCCGGGCCAGGGGAGCAGGAGCTCCTGGCCGAAGCCCGCGGCGCGCAGGCCACGGTTCGTGCCGAACGAGCGGGTCCAGTCGCCGAGGCCGAGGCGGTCGAGCTCGGCGACGGCGCGAGGGGTCAGGCCGTCGCCGCACGTCTTGTCGCGCGGGAACGCCGCCGCGTCGGCCAGCAGCACGTCCGCACCCGCCCGGGCCGACCAGGCTGCCGCGGCAGCGCCGGCGGGCCCGGCACCCACCACGAGGACGTCGGTGCGGTCGGGCAGGCTCATGGGGCGATCATCCCATCCCGTGCCAGGATGTCGCTCATGACCTCGTCGTCCTCCGCGCCCTCGCAGGCACCGGGCCAGGAGGTCCGGTTCGCGTCCTCGGGCTCGTCGGCCTACGCCGTCGTGCTCGCGCTGTTCGCCACCATCGTGGTCGTCTCGAACGTGGTGGCCACCAAGCCGATCGAGGTCGGCTCCGGCTCGCTCACGCTCGGGCCCGTGCAGCTGTGGCCGCTCATCATCGACGGGGGAGCGGTGCTCTTCCCCCTCGCGTACGTGCTGGGCGACGTGATCTCGGAGGTCTACGGCTTCCGCGCGGCACGTCGGGCCGTGCTCACCGGCTTCGCCTGCGCCCTGCTGGCCGTCCTGACGTTCACCGTGGTCGCCCGTATCCCGGGCGCCTCGTTCTACGGCAACGACGAGGCCTTCTCGACCGTCCTGGGCCCGGTGGCGCAGATCGTGCTGCGGAATTTCTTCGATACCAGTCTGGTATGGATTGAGCCGCTGCTGCAGAACGCGGTGCTGTGGATCGGCCTGCTCGGTGCCATGATCGCTTCGCGCAATGATGAACACATCCGCATCGATGTGGCCTCGTCGCTGCTGCCGGAAAAATACCACCCCTTCCTGACCACCTTTGTGGACCTGTTTACTGCTTTTATCCCGGCGCTCGCCTCAGCGGGAGGAGCGGATCCGGCCCATCGTCTCGGCGCGCAGCTCGTCGAACGTGCCGTCCTCGAGGGCGGCCCTCATGCGGTCGACCAGGCGCACCACGTAGCGCTCGTTGTGGATCGTGGTCAGGGTCGCGGCGAGGTACTCCTTGGCCTTGAACAGGTGGTGCAGGTAGGCGCGCGTGTAGTGCGCGCAGGTGTAGCAGTCGCAGTCGTCCTCGATCGGCTCGAAGCGGCGGCGCGACCGGGCGACGAGCAGGTTCTCGCGTCCGTCGGCGGTGTACACGCGCGAGGAGCGCGCCACCCGCGACGGGCCGACGCAGTCGAACGTGTCGGCACCCGCCTCGACCGCGGCGAACAGGTCGTCGGGCTCGCCGATGCCGAGCAGGTGACGGGGCTTGTCGTCGGGGAGCTCGTCGGTGACCCAGCCGACGATGGTCGCCAGGTTCTCCTTCTCGATGGCGCCGCCGATGCCGAACCCGTCGAAGCGCGTGCCGTCGACCTCGAGCTCGGCCAGGTGCCGTGCGGCGCGACGGCGCAGGTCCTCGTGCTGGGCGCCCTGCACCACCCCGAACAGGGCAGGTCCAGCGGGCCCGGCGGGGGTGCCGGGCTGGGGGCGGCGAGCGGGCCCGGTGGGGGTGCCGGCGAGGGTGCCGGGCTGGGGGCGGCGAAGAGAAGAGAGGCGGCGGTGCTCGGCGAGGCAGCGCGCGGCCCACGCCTCGGTGCGGGCCAGCGACTCCTCCTGGTAGGCGCGGCTGTCCAGGAGGGTGGTCAGCTCGTCGAACGCGAAGATGACGTCGGCGCCCAGGCGGTGCTGGATGCCCATGGACACCTCGGGGGTGAACCGGTGGGTCGAGCCGTCGAGGTGGCTGCGGAAGGTGACGCCGTCGTCGTCGACGTGCGCCAGGCGGTCCTTGTCGGTGGCGATGACGTCGGCGGCCTCGGACGTGGAGTCCATCGACAGCGTCTTGCGGAACCCGGCGCCGAGGCTCATGACCTGGAAGCCGCCGGAGTCGGTGAAGGTCGGGCCGGACCAGCCCATGAACCGGCCGAGCCCGCCGGCCTCCTCCACGACGTCGTCGCCGGGCTGGAGGTACAGGTGGTAGGCGTTGGCGAGCAGGGCCTGCGCGCCGAGCTCGGCCATCGCCTCCGGCAGCACCGCCTTGACGGTGGCCTTGGTGCCGACGGGGACGAAGGCGGGCGTGCGGATCGTGCCGTGCGCGGTGGTGAGCGTGCCGGTGCGGCCGGCGCGGTCCCCGAGGCGGGCGCCGACCTCGAAGAGCGGCGGGGTCGTGGTGGGCGAGTCGGTCACGGGCTCATCCAAGCAGGCGACGGGCCCTGCGTCAGCGCAGGGCGGTGAGGTCACGCAGCAGCGTCCAGGCGGGGACGAGGGCGCCGAGGGTGAGCAGCACGAAGCCCGCGTTCCAGGCCGCGGCGGGCAGGGGCGTGAGCCGGGCGAGCACGTCGGCGTCGCTCGTGCGCGACCGCGACCTGCGCCGCGACGACCACAGCTCGACCGTGGTGCGCGGTCCGCCGACCAGCAGGAACGTGGAGAGCGCGACGGCGGCGAACCCCTGCGCCGACGGGTCGGTGCGCCACACCAGCAGCGCGACGCCGGCTCCGGCGAGTCCCACCACGAGGAGACCGAACACGTTGCGGATGAACACGAGCATGCCGGCGACGACAGCGAGCGCGGTCCACAGGGCCCAGGCGGTGCGATCGAGCGACACGAGCGCGAGCAGCCCGAGGCCGAGGGCGCTCGGTGCGAGGTAGCCCGCGGCGGCGGTGGCCGCCATGCCGGGGCCGGTGGGCCGGCCCACCGAGGTGGTCAGCCCCGAGGTGTCGCGGTGCAGGCGGACCCCGTTCAGGCGCCGACCGGTCAGCACGGCGACCAGCGCGTGGCCCGCCTCGTGCACGAGGGTGACGACGTGCCGGCCGGCCCCCCATCCCCACGGCAGCAGCGCCAAGGCGGCGCCGACCGCCGCGGGGACGTAGGGGCTCATCGGGCGGCTCCGGCCGGACCGGGGCTCAGACGACCGGTCGGTCGACGAGCTGCACGCGCGAGGCGTCGCGGGCCGACTCGCCCATGGCGGCCGCCATGCGGTGCATGAGCGCACCCTCGCGGTGACGGCTCTGCCGGTCGAGCGTCAGGCCGAGCGCGGCCATCGATGCAAAAGCAATTTTCTTCATTCTTCTTCCCCTTTTTATCGGATTCTCCACACTGCGTGGAAAAATCCCTTCTAGTGACTCGTAATCGGGCCGATTACCGAAAGGCCCGCTGGCGGGCGACATCGGCG
>LUMW01000392.1_pt1 | contig 14988 bp, 14 predicted proteins | sample 729761 | NCBI WGS metagenome assembly LUMW01 (sample SAMN03860302, study PRJNA289734) | marine metagenome | biome: seawater column; feature: ocean; material: water; isolation source: Red Sea water column Station 192 - depth 500m | place: Saudi Arabia: Red Sea | collected 2011-10-15 | depth 500 m
GGGCAGACCACGACGTCAACAGCCGACAAAGATCGGACAACACCTTCCTTCAGTCCAGTCAAGAGATCATCTGTCATCACGACAGATCCATTCATTTTCCAGTTTCCGACAACTAATGAACGGCGCATCATTTCTCCCGCTACTAAAGATCCGTAATCTTCTATATTGGCCGACGAAGGTCGGCGATGTTACCGAGACCCAACGCTGGACGCAACCGAATCGTTGACAGCGTCGAATGCGCTAATATTTAGCACTCGAACTCACGACAGCCCTGGTCAACTGTTCGACTAAAATTTCTACCTGTACTACATCTACTCCTTCAACCATGACTCGAACCACAGGTTCAGTTCCTGAAGGTCTCAGGACTACCCTGCCGTTGCAATCCAGGGCCGACTCAACCTCACGAACTGCGTTGATAACCGTTTCGTCCTTCAGCAGTATTGCCGCTGAAACAGAACCATTTATTGGAACATTGATCATGGACTGTGGATAAATCCGCAAACCGGACACGAGTTCAGCTAATGTCCGGCCAGTCGAACGCATCACCTCAAGTACGCTCACTGCCGTCAGTAACCCATCGCCAGTTGTACCCTTGTCAAGTTGGATGATATGCCCTGAGGTTTCACCCCCTAATGTCCAGCGTTTGGCACACATCTTTTCCAGCACATACCTGTCTCCAACATTGGAGCGCTCGAAAGCAATCCCCCGTTCTCGACATGCCAACTCCAGACCAAAATTACTCATAACGGTCCCGACTATTCCGTCCGCCACCGATGGATCCTTTTGCCTATAGACCCCCAGCAAATAGAGAATCCCATCACCATCGACAACCTTCCCAGAAGCATCGGCTAGCACGACTCGATCTGCATCCCCGTCAAGCGCTATACCCAGATCAGCATTGTGCTTCTTTACTAACTCGGCCATATGCTGTGGATGAACCGACCCGCATCCATCATTGATGTTATAGCCATTGGGAAGAGCACCAGCCAACACGATCTCCGCACCGAAACAGCTCAGCAGTTTGGGGCCTATTTCATAGGCAGCACCGTGGGCGCAATCAAGAACAATTTTAAAATCGCTCAGGTCAAGATCAACACCAACTTGGTTCTGGCAATAAGCTACATAATCATCAGCAGCCCGGTTGTAGCGCCTCGCCTTTCCCATAACTCCAGACGTAACTGTTTGAATATTGTCAGCAAGTAACACCTCAATCTTATCTTCGAGATCGTCACTAAATTTCTGGCCGTCGCTGGTGAAAAACTTAACCCCATTATCATGGTAGGGATTGTGGGACGCGCTGATCATAATACCGGCCACCGCATTTGACGCTCTGGTTAGACAGGCAACCGCTGGCGTCGGTAAGGGGCCCGTTAAAACAACGCCCACACCAGCTGCCGATAGTCCTGACTCAAGTGCAGACTCCATCATATAGCCCGACTCACGGGTATCTTTCCCAATCAGAACCTCGCTACCGACGTGCGTCGCCAGTGCTTTTCCCACTGCCCATCCCAGATGGAGTATATCTTCGGGAGTGATCGGTTTTTGACCTGCTCTCCCTCGTATACCGTCTGTTCCAAAGAAACGTCTATCGCGTGTGCTATTCATTGAATGAGGACTATACGGTGTTTCGGAATTCTTTAAGAATCTTGGCAGTCATGCCGACGTTATGCACACGAACAAGTGAGGCCCCATTTGCGACCGCCTTCACTGCATACTGCGCACTCAGCCGGTCACGATACCGTCCGGTCATTTTTGTCGGTAGAAACGATTTTCTAGATACGCCTACGAGAACTGGCTGACCCAGCTCCTGAAGCTCCCCAATCTCGTCAATTAGTCTTCGGTTGTGCTCCGGTTGCTTGCCAAAGCCAATACCCGGATCAACGACGATCTTCTCCGACGAAATTCCAGCTGAAAGACATCGGTCCACCTGCTGTTGCAAGAATGCTTTTACCTCTTGCACTACATCGCTATAGATCGGCGCATGCTGCATAGTAGCTGGAACACCTTTCATATGCATCAAGCACACCGGGACATCAAGAGCATGCGCCTGTTCTAAGGCACCGGGCCTCCTTAATGCATAGATATCATTGATCATTGCAGCACCAGCATCAACGGCTGCTTTCATAACTTCTGGCTTACTGGTATCAATTGAAATAGGGACCGAGACCTCCTGGGACAGGCGGCGAATCAACGGAATGGTCCTTTTTAACTCGACTTCAACCGTTACTGGGTCAGAACCAGGTCGGGTCGATTCTCCACCAACATCGATCAGGTCTGCACCTTCTGCCACCATCTGGTGAGCCTGTCTTATTGCATCCTCGATCCACAGATAGCGACCGCCATCAGAAAATGAATCTGGTGTGGCGTTCAAGATGCCCATCAACGCAGCACCCGCCGGCAGCGACTGGCAGTCTATGCTCAATAACAGAATGGATCTCTCGGACGTTAGGCCGAATCGCCTGCGGGTGAATCCATCTTAGGCTTCACCGTCGGCTGATCGGCTACAGAACTATCCTCGCCCAACGGACCTTGATCTGTAACATCTCCTTGCAAACCGCTGGTTTCACCACCTGAGCTACCGTCATCGGCTGATGGCGGATCCGGCCGCTCACCGCGCATAATCTGATCGATCTGATCGGACTCCAGCGTCTCCCAATCTAGCAAGGCCTCTGCCATCTTTTTAATCTTATCTCGGTTCTCCTCAATGATCCCACGTGCTCGCGAATATTGCTCTTCGATAATCCGTGTAATCTCCTGATCGACGAGCTCTGCGGTGGAGTCACTTAGATTCTTATGGGTGACCACGTCCCTCCCCAAAAACACTTCGGCATCATTGTCACCATAAACGCGCGGTCCGAGCGAGTCGCTCATACCCCAACGCTGAACCATCTTTTGGGCAAGATCGGTGGCCTGCTCGAAATCATTGGCCGCCCCGGTAGTCATCTGCCCCATAAAGATTTCCTCCGCGATTCGACCACCCATCAACACGAGGAATGATAGTGACCTTATGGACCGGGTCTGTGTTCGGACTGAGCACTCTTGCAACAATCGTATGCCCGGATTCGTGATAAGCGGTGTTCTTACGTTCGAGTTCAGGCATCACCAACGAACGTCGTTCTACCCCCATAATAATCTTATCTTTAGCCAGCTCAAACTCTTCCATCGAGACCAGTTTTTTACTCCCCCGGGCCGCAAAAAGAGCTGCCTCATTAATTAAATTAGCTAGATCAGCACCGGAGAATCCGGGTGTGCCTCGCGCAATAATGGTCGGTTCAACGTCTTCCGCCATTGGTACTTTACGCATGTGTACTTTTAATATCGCTTCACGACCACGAATATCTGGTAATGGGACATGTACTTGTCGGTCAAATCGGCCAGGCCTTAACAAGGCAGGGTCCAACACGTCCGGTCTATTTGTTGCTGCAATAACGATGACACCCTCATTGCCATCGAAACCGTCCATCTCTACCAGTAACTGATTGAGCGTTTGCTCTCGCTCATCATGTCCACCACCCAGACCCGCACCGCGTTGACGCCCAACCGCGTCAATTTCATCAATAAATATAATGCACGGGGCGTGTTTCTTGGCTTGTTCAAACATATCTCTGACGCGGGACGCACCAACGCCAACGAACATCTCGACAAAATCAGAACCAGAAATCGTAAAAAACGGGACCTTTGCTTCGCCCGCAATGGCCTTGGCGAGCAAGGTTTTTCCCGTGCCCGGACTGCCTGTCATCAATACCCCTCTGGGAATCCGGCCACCCAACTTTTGAAATCGAGACGGATCACTTAAGAACTCAACTAACTCGTGAACTTCTTCTTTAGCTTCATCGACACCAGCAACATCAGCAAAAGTAATATTGTTTTTATCTTCGGTCAGCATTCGGGCCTTACTTCTTCCAAACGACAGGGCACCGCGACCTCCCCCACCCTGCATCTGACGCATAAAGAATACCCACACTCCGATCAGCAGTAATAATGGAAACCAGCTGATAAAAATCTGCATAAACAAGGAGGTGCTTTCTTCTTTTTGGGCTTTAATGATGACCCCTGCCTCGAGTAAGTCGTTAACCAGTCCTGGATCACCGGGTGAATAGGTGACAAAACGCTGGCCGGAGCGAGTTCGGCCATGAATAGAGCTACCGTCTATTGTTACCTGTTCCACACCGCCTTGTTTCACATCGTGCAGAAACTCGGAATAATCCAGTTCCACACCTGTCCGACTGTCCTTAGGCGTAAAGTTGTTGAACACCGCCATGAGTACCATCGCGATAACCAACCAAAGTACAAGATTTTTTGTCAGATTGCCCATAACAGGTTCACGTTATCCTTAGAAAAGAAAGAGTTAAAACGAATAATAGCCGCGTCGATTATTACCCTTTTCTGCTTTGAGTCGAATTTTGAGGGTTTTCCCCTTTTTCTACAACCGTTTAGGCTACCAGGTCCAAATTTCTAGCGCCCTGGTATTCACTGATCTCAACGCACTTCCGTGGGCTTTGAGGCCAGTAGGTAATATTCAGCGCTCTCAAGACGTGACGCTTGCGGTTTTCGCACAACCACTTTAGCAAATGAAGCTGTTATCTCGCGACGAAAATCATCCGTGCCTTCACCTTCAAACACCTTAACCATAAATCTTCCGTTTGGACCCAGCACCTTTAGCGCCATCGATAGCGCCACGCGTGCCAGACCGAGACTGTTTGCCTGATCGGCGGCTTTTATACCAGTCAAATTGGGGGCCATATCCGATAATACAAGCCCTACAGGTTCGTTTTTTAGCCGCAATTCCAGTTCACGAGATAACGATTTGGTGGTGATGTCCCCCTGGAAAACAACTACATCTTTAATCGGCGCTAGAGGTAATATATCTATTGCAAAGACTCTACCCGCAACACCCACTCGTGTCGCCGCATACTGCGACCATCCCCCAGGCGCAGCGCCAAGGTCGAGAACAGTATCTCCGGGCATGATCAAGCGATCCTTCTGATCTATTTCTGATAGTTTGTATACCGCCCGAGAACGGTAGCCCTCTTCTTGGGACCCCTTCACAAATGGGTCACGGTGTTGCCGGTCTATCCAATACCTGCTTTTCGATTTTCGTCTGGCCACAAATCAAGCCTTCACTAAGGTGGTCGAAATTCACTGGGACCTATACCATAACCCAGTAATGAAACTGACTGGAGCCCAAATCAGACATTTAAGAGGCCTGGCCCACCACAAACGCACAGTCGTCACTGTTGGGCACTCCGGTATTACCGATGGCGTGATCAACGAATTAGATGCAGTTCTAACAGCGCATGAACTCGTAAAAATAAAATTACCGGCAGGCAGTCGTCTCGAAAAACAAACTATGCTCCATCAATTGTGTGCCAGTACTACCGCGACATCGATACAACTCATTGGTCGAATCGGGATTATCTACCGGCCCGGAGAACCCGCGCTCATACCGTTACCAGGCCTACCGGGGTCTTCGTAACGTCACGATCAATGTGCCTGATTCTGATCGCAAAAGATGTTCACCCAACTTACCCGCTGATCATTATTGCGAATAGGGAAGAACATCACTCCCGACCCACGCAAAGCCTATCTTTCTGGCACGACTATCCCACAATTGCTGCGGGAAGAGACCTGACAGCAGGCGGAACCTGGTTTGGACTTAATCTCCAGGGTTTATTTGCAGCCGTCACGAATTTTCACGAGCCGACTGTCACTGTGAAGTCTGAATATTCACGCGGCATGCTGGTGGCCGACTGGCTTCGGCGAAACACGGACTCTGCAGATTGTCACCTTCAGAAACCTGGCCAGCTTCAACGCTACCCAGGTGTAAACGTTATTTCCGGAAACATTGCTACCTTATGGTGGGATTCCAACCGGGGCAGTGCCCCTCGTCGGATTCCATCTGGAATTTCAGGCCTCAGTAATGATCTTCTAGATTCACCCTGGCACAAAATTGTCTACGGCAAACAACTGTTTAAGACGATTTTAAGTCACAGTTTCCGATCAGATACGTTTTTTGAACTGTTGTCCGATTGCACACCGGCCAGCGAAATTGATACCACGAACGCCGATTTTCTACCCGATATACCGGCACCACAGTCCCCGATATTTATCAAGGGACCCCTTTACGGAACACGCAGTTCAACAGTACTTTTAGTGGACCGACAGAACCAGGTTCAACTTGTTGAACGGTGTTATGGCCCAGATGCGACAATCTTGGGCGAAAACCACCTTAATTTTAAGTTGCAGTCCGTCGCGTGAATACTCCGATATCGTCGTCAGTGACTTCTATTTGATACCCGCATACGCCACAGACCTGGGTTTCGGCTGAGTTGATCCAGACGCCCAGCCACAGTCTCAAGGGCGAATTGAAACTCAGTGTTAGGACGATAATATCTAGTCGGCTCGTTTGATTCTTGGAGTGTCATGTGTTGAATATCGATTACCCGCATGGACACATCCATAAACGCGATATCCAACGGTACCACCACACCAGTCATGTGGAAGTTTGCGTGAACCGGTGCTGGAAAAGAAAAAAGCAGGGATCGCTCACTAGCTAAGCCAGGACAGACTCCTTGGAAGCCACGTGCTCTTTGTTCGGGAGAATTTGCTTCCCACGCAGCGATGACTAATGGTTTCTCTTTCCCGGCACTAAATTCCACCCAAACCTCCTTCATTGTCGCCCAAAATGAGGCGTCGCTAGAACAGCCTGCTTTAGGCCCCTGGTCGGCAACCCCGCTAACCGCTACGAAATACAATCCCACAATTGCTGCGCGCCTAAACAAGTGAATGAAGCGATTTCTCGATCTTTTCACGGACGTCGTAGGCGACCTTTAGTGCTTGTAATCCATCGCTGCCCGCCACCAGCGGTTGCTTGCCATTCCGGACACAATCTACGAAGTGGGCCAACTCAGAATCGAGTGGCGGCGTCGGTTCAACCTGGATAGAAGAATTAATGATGGGCGCGAACCTTGCATCTGGCGGCCGCTTTCCAGGACGGGATATCTCGATCTGTTGATCTTCAAAATTCAACGCAAGATAACAAGCATCTGCGAATACTCGAATTCTTCTGAATCTTTTTGCTGAGACCCGACTTGCTGTGACATTCGCGATAGCACCATCCTCAAATTCAAGGCGTGCATTCGCGATATCAACATGGTTTGTTACTATGCTAGCACCGACCGCAGAAACATACTTCAACTCCGATCGAACCAGGGAGAGCACAATGTCGATATCATGGATCATGAGGTCGGTTACCACGTCAACGTCTGTGGCTCGCTCTACGAATTCGCTCAGCCGATGCACCTCTATAAAGCGCGGCCGATCCAGTTCTTCGTGTAGTCGGACAACTCCGGCATTGAACCTTTCGACGTGCCCTATCTGGAGTATTGCACCGCTCCGCTCGGCTTCATTGACTATTAACCGGGCATCATCCAGGGTATGTGCGACCGGTTTCTCCAACAATACCGGAATTCCCCTGTGCAAAAACGGCAATGAGACCTCCCCATGACAGGAAGTGGGTACTACCACACTGACAGCGTCTACGGAATCGGCCAGTTGATCAACGTTACTATAAAAGTTACATCCGCAGTCCACTGCGACCCGCTTTCCCACATCTGAATTCACGTCATTGACGCCAACCAGAGTAACTTCGGGTAGCCTGGTGTAAATCTGAGCATGTATAGAGCCGAGATATCCAACTCCGACAACCCCGATCTTTACCGGCTCACTCATCGATATCGTCCGAGGAAAATATTACGCAGCACCGCGAAAACAACTGGGTTGGCATTTATCTGTGCCCTGCCCAATCCATTCAAAGGGCATCCTGATCGGTTTCACCCGTACGAATGCGGTGTATCTGCTCAAGGTCATAAACAAATATTTTTCCATCCCCAATTTTTTCTGTGCGAGAGGCATTTATTATTGTTTCGACCACCTGGTCGACAATGGCTGTATCGACTGCAACTTCTAACTTCACTTTTGGTATAAAGTCTACGACGTATTCTGCTCCTCTATATAGTTCCGTATGGCCTTTCTGGCGACCGAATCCTTTTACCTCAGTAATGGTCATGCCTTTGATCCCGACTTCACCTAAAGCGTCACGTACATCATCAAGTTTGAATGGTTTAATTATTGCGGTAACCAGTTTCATAGTCGGTTCCTTTGGTTGTTGAACCTTTCACAACAAATCTAAACTTTCTTACAACATCGCCAACATGCTTTTCGCATCACTAACTTCGAATTTTCGTGGTTCTTCAACATTCAAATGGGAAATAACACCATCATTCACAACAATTGAATAACGCTGGGAGCGAACTCCGAAACCCGCACCGGAAAAATCTGAATCCAGTCCCATAGCTCTGGTAAATTTTGCATTACCATCTGCCAGCATCATCACCCGCTCTCCTGCTCCGTGAACATCTCCCCAGGCAGCCATAACCCAAGCATCATTCACCGAAAGACAGATTATTAAATCTACACCCTTGCCACGGATCTGATCGGATAACTCAATATAGCCCGGTAAATGAGCCTTCGAGCAGGTGGGTGTAAATGCGCCCGGTAGCGCAAACAACACCACCCGTTTACCCTGAAAGAGCTCACCTGTCTGAACAGACTCCGGCCGTTCTTTGCCCATAATCTTAAGTTCCACATCAGGAATTGTTGCACCAATCTGTATCGCCATTAAGCCCCCGTTTACGAGAAATTTTCTGTTGGTCTTAGTATCCACGATTGTTACCGCACCTGCCAACACGTATCTTGATCCAATCTCTGATTTATCAGCGCAATGCGATTGCGCCAGTCCTATGATAAATTATCCGCTCATATCGTAATGTTAGTCGCCCCAAAAACTAACAATGGTATTTCACATTGGAACCTGTTGTTGACCTGAGAAGTGACACTGTCACTAAACCCAGTATTGGCATGCGCCAGGCAATGCTGAATGCTGATGTCGGCGATGATGTTTATGGAGAAGATCCGACGGCCACCACTCTCGAAGCCAAAGCCGCCGATTTATTGAAAACCGAATCTGCCCTTTTTGTGACAAGTGGCACCCAGAGCAACCTCCTGGCGCTACTAAGCCACTGCCAACGTGGAGACGAGTACATTGCGGGCAGCCAGGCACACAGCTACCTCGAAGAAGGCGGGGGCGGGGCTGTTTTAGCCAGCATTCAGCCACAGCCAATTGAAAACAATCACGACGGCACCATCGACTTGAACAAAGTCGAAGCTGCGATCAAACCAGATGACTTTCACTACGCTGCGACCCGACTATTCTGTCTAGAAAATACTTTTTTCGGACGACCGCTTCCCATTACCTACGTTAAAGAGGCAGCCTCGCTGGCGCGACACCATGGATTATCGCTACATCTAGATGGCGCTCGTTTATTCAATGCGGCGGTTAAACAGAATGTGCCAGCACATGAGATTGCCCAACATTTTGATTCCATATCGGCATGCCTTTCCAAAGGCCTGGGTGCCCCGATGGGGTCAGTCCTCTGCGGAACCAAAGAATTTATTCGGGACGCCAGACGCTGGAGAAAGATGCTGGGAGGGGGATGGCGACAAGCCGGCATTGTGGCATCGGCTGGACTCTACGCGCTCGAGCACAATATTGAACGACTGTCCCAGGACCACAAAAATGCGCTTCTCCTTTCAACATTACTTGAGCAGATCGATGGATTGGTTGTTGATAAACCAAGAGAACGAACAAATATGGTCTTTGTAACCGTACCCGAAGTGATCATCCCCAAGCTAACGTCCAGACTTCGAAAGGCCGGTATCCTAATCTCCTGTGAGTACAATCCAATCAGGCTGGTAACCCATCTGGACATTGATGAAACCGCGATCTATCGCTCAGCAGACGCTTTCCGACACGCGTTAAGTCATTAGGCGCTGATTACCGGATTTTCATTCGTCAGGCAGCATCCTCCACATCAACCGGTGGCATCTCAAACTCTGTCCAAAGTTTTTCTGCCGTCATCTGTGTTTTGGTCGCATTAGCACTCTTGATATGCCCAAAACCTCGAATAGAGAGTGGCAGTAGAGCGATCTCAATCGCTGCACCAAAGTTGCCAGCGGACAGTCCAGCACACAGTTTGCTGACAGTCTGCTCATAGTCCCTGACCAACTGCTGGTCAAACGCCCTATCCTTACTGTATCGAAATGGGTCAAGCACAGTTCCACGAATTCGACGCAACAGAGTCATTATCCTGAATAGCGAGAATATCCATCCGCCAAAGGCTCTTTTTGTAATCGTGCCATTTTTACGACTCAGTTTTGACAGGCTAGGCGGCGCTAGATTCAGCTTTAGTCGATAGGGACCTTCGAACGTGGACTCTAAGCTTTCCTTAAAGCGTTTGTCCGTGTACAAGCGAGCAACTTCGTATTCGTCTTTAACAGACAGCAATTTATGGTAGGACCGTGCAATCGCAAGGGTAAGTCGAAGATCAGTTCCTTCTATGCCGGATTCAACGTTTTTTACGGTGTCCACAAGCGCGCGATAACGTCTAGCATATCTTTTGCTCTGATAAGCCACCAAATGACTTTCCAAGCGGTCCACTGTTTGTGCAACAGTTTCGTCTATAGCGACTGGCTGGCTGGCCGGAAAAGAATTCAGCAAGCGGGCAACTTCATCAGGCTTTGCTGCTGCCGCCCGGCCCATTCGAAATGCCTGAACATTCATCTGGACTGCCCGTCCGTTGAGTTCAATAGCTTTCTCAATCGCCACCGAAGGCACAGGTATACCCCCAAGCTGGTACCCAAAACCCAAAATCATCAGATTTCCAGCTATCGATTCCCCAAAAGCTGCTGTGGCAACTGCCGTTGAATCAACTGTATGTACAGAACTTCCAACACAATCTCGAATCGAGGACAACATTCTCTCTAATGGGAATTGAGTGTCTGGATCCTCGATAAAGTCACCGGACATCTGCTGATGGGTATTAATGACAGCGACCGTACCTGACCTCAATTTCTTTAAACTTTCATCAGAAGCGGAAGTCATAACATCACAGCCGAGCAAAAGGTCTGCACCACTGTCGGCTACATGAGTGGCGCTGATATCCTCCGGCTTCTCTGCAAGAACAATATGGCTGGTAACAGCACCGCCTTTTTGTGCCAGGCCAGCCATATCCAACACGGAACAACCCTTACCTGCAAGATGGGCAGCCATACCCAATATCGCACCGACAGTTACGACACCCGTTCCCCCTATGCCTGTCAGCAGAATACTGTAATGCCCGCTAATAGGGGTTACCTCGGGCTCGAGCAGCAAAGACTCCGCCAGCGCCTGAAAACCAGTGTTACTGTGTCCCTTTTTAAGAGACCCTCCAGTCACCGTTACAAAACTCGGACAAAAACCCGACTGACAGGAATAATCCATATTACAGGCCGACTGATTTATCGCTCTTTTCCGCCCGAATTCCGTCTCTATAGGCACTAAAGCGACACAATTCGATTGGGTTCCACAATCGCCACAGCCTTCGCAAACAGCTTCATTAATAAACAACCGCTTATCAGGAATGGCCATTTCACCCCGACGACGCCGACGGCGTTTTTCCGCCGCACAGGTCTGATCGTAAACAATCACACTGGTGCCGGTAATCTCGCGCATCTCCCGTTGTAGTTGATCGAGTTGATCCCGATGGTGGAATGTGGTACCGGGTGCCCACTGAATAGCCTTTGAATATTTCTTCGGGTCATCGGACACAACCGCAATGCGCCTGACCCCCTCCGCGTGAACCTGGCGTGTGATGATCGCCGGATCCAGCGAACCATCTACACGCTGGCCCCCGGTCATCGCGACCGCATCGTTGTGGAGTATCTTGTAGGTAATATTGACACCCGCTGTGACGCTGGCTCGGACCGCGAGAATCCCGGAATGGAAATAAGTACCGTCGCCAATGTTCTGGAAAACGTGCTTTGTCCCACTAAATGGACTTTCCCCGATCCAACTGGACCCTTCTGCCCCCATCTGGGTAAAACCAGCGGTGTTTCTGCCCATCCACACCGCCATGAAATGGCAACCTATGCCAGCCATCGCTCGACTTCCATCGGGTACTACAGTAGAACTGTTGTGCGGACACCCGGCACAAAAATATGGTGTGCGAACCATCCCTGGCGACCTCAGGCCGTCACGTGTTCGCCGCGCCTTAAGCCCCTCAATCTTTGTGGTCAGGTCTTCGTTCCCGGTGGCGCTGACCAATCGCTCGCCTATCGACAGCGCTATATCCATCGCTTCCAGCCGCCCATGCGCTGGAAACAAACTCTCCCCGTTTTCAGCACTTTTGCCGACGATAGTTGGGGCATTAGACGTACCGTAGAGAATTTCTCGAATCTGCTGTTCGATAAGTCCACGCTTTTCTTCAACGATGATAAGTTGTTTCAGGCCTTGCGCGAAGGTACGGACCCCATTTGGCTCAAGAGGCCAGGACATTCCGACTTTATAGAGTTTCAGACCCAGGGCCTTTGCATGAATTTCATCGATATTCAGTTCTAACAGCGCACGCCTGACATCTAGGTAGGATTTGCCAGTGGTCACGATACCCGTATGGGCATCGGAGTCACCCATAATCTGACGATCTATCGGATTGGCCTTAGCGAAAGCCTTGACTGCCTCGAGCTTATATCGGTGAAGTCGCTCCTCCTGCTCAAGAAATCCGTCGGGCCAACGAATGTGCACCCCGCCACCGGGTAAAATAAAGTCCCCGGGTACTTCAGTTTGAGTTCGGTCAAGAGACACCGAGACCGAGGCAGAGGCCTCCACTGTGTCATGTACGCATTTAAGGCCCACCCAGCAACCACTGTAGCGAGATAATGACCAGCCGTAGAGCCCATAATCCAGGATATCCTGAACTCCAGCTGGATTAAGAACTGGCACCATGGCATTAACCATAGAGTACTCACTCTGGTGGGCTGTGGTCGACGATTCACAGGCATGATCATCCCCCAGTAACAATAGAACCCCGCCATTAGGGGAGGTTCCCGCTAGATTGCCGTGCCGTATCGCATCACCCGAACGGTCTACACCAGGACCCTTTGCGAACCACATCGCAAACACCCCGTCATATAAACCATCACCACGCAGATTGGACTGCTGAGTACCCCAGACTGCCGTTGCACCCAGATCCTCGTTAACCGCTGGCGCAAACTTAACCTGATTCCGGGACAAGTGTTCTTGAGCGAGCAAAAGTTGCTGGTCCAGGCCACCCAGGGGAGAACCACGGTATCCCGTCACAAAACCTGCGGTATTAAGCCCATAGGTCCGATCTTTCTGTGACTGGAGCATGGGGAGCCGAACCAGTGCCTGAATCCCGGACACAAATATTTGACCCTTTTCGAGCGTATACTTGTCATCGAGCGCAACGTCTCGCAGTTTCATCTGCCCCCCTGGCACATTAGCTACCGGACAATTTCAACTCCATAATCCTACCAGTTACACCTGGGCCTTGTATTCCTAAATCGCGGCGCGTTAAATACCACACTCTTCTTAGACTTATAGCACTACAGTACAGAATCTCAATGAGCACACACCTTGCGCCGACACGATTCGGGTTTTTGTTGTGTCCAGACTTCACGCTGATCGCGTTGTCTTCTGCTATAGAACCATTGCGCATGGCCAACAGAATCAGTGGTCGCAGCCTCTATGAGTACTCTCTTTTTAGCTTCGATGGTGGCGACGTCAGATCAAGTAGTGGACTTGATCTAACGCCGGTCTCAAAACTAACTGGGCGCGAACAACTCGATGCACTTTTTCTTTGCGCCGGAACGACACTCGATAGTGCCTGGGATCAGATCGTGGTCTCTCAGTTAAAACCTCTGATTCGACGCAAAATTATTATTGGCGGAATCTGCACGGGAAGCTATCTCCTAGCCCGCACCGGTTTGCTTAACGGCTACCGGTGCACCATCCACTGGGAAAACATCTTTGATATGCACGATGAATTTCCGGAACTAATTGTGTCCTCGGAACTGTTTGAACTTGATCGGGAACGCTATACCTGCTCAGGTGGTACTGCACCACTGGATATGATGTTGACTCTCGTCGTTAGAGACCATGGCACCGAATTAGCTACTGCAATCTCTGAGCAATTTATCTGCGAGCGAATACGTGATTCTAAAGATCGGCAACGAATACCACTTCGACAACGTTTCGGAGCTAGCCAACCTAAGTTTTCAAAAACACCTGAATTGCGTACCCACCCGTTACTACCTGGAACTACGCCTACGCAGGGCACGAGAACTTCTATTGCGAACTCCAAAATCAATCGTCGATGTTGCCTTTTCCTGTGGTTTCGTCTCTGCGCCACACTTTAGCAAATGCTATCGAGACTTTTTCGGGAAACCGCCACGCGAAGAACGACAAAGCAAATCTCAGTCCAGGACAAACAACGAGTCGGTTTCCAGCGAGTCCGCGGTTTGATTCAATCAGGCCACTCCTGAACGAAATGACTATAGTCGCCGTTGTTTAAAAAACTCCTCCAATCGGCTTCTGCAGTCGGCCTCGAGTATCCCTGCTATAACTTGGCATCGATGATTAGCCAAGGGGGATTCTAAAAGGTTCATAACTGAACCCGCAGCTCCGGCCCCCGGATCCCGAGCACCAAATACCAGGTTGCCAACACGGGCGTGCAACAATGCCCCGGCACACATGGGGCAGGGTTCAAGGGTTACGTACATAATTGTCTCAGGTAATCTGTAGTTTCCAATTCGAGCACCCGCATCACGAAGTGCCATCACCTCCGCGTGCCCGGTTGGATCTGATGATTCAATTGACCGGTTGCGACCGCGACCAATGATTCGGCCACCCAACACTACAATAGCGCCTACCGGAATCTCCCCGCTAATTGACGCCGCGTCAGCCTCTTCGAGCGCGACCCGCATCCATAACTCATGGGTTTGTTTATTGGAAGTGGTCACAAGGACAAGCAGACTTGGTTGGGTCGGAGATTTTATGGTGAGTCACATCTGATCCCCTATTAGGATAACAAC
>LUMW01000781.1_pt1 | contig 14895 bp, 14 predicted proteins | sample 729761 | NCBI WGS metagenome assembly LUMW01 (sample SAMN03860302, study PRJNA289734) | marine metagenome | biome: seawater column; feature: ocean; material: water; isolation source: Red Sea water column Station 192 - depth 500m | place: Saudi Arabia: Red Sea | collected 2011-10-15 | depth 500 m
GGATTAGAATCATAAATAAAACTAAGCTCTTTATTATACAATAATTTCTCTAAGTCTTGTTCTTTAAAAGTGACATCTTCTGCGAAAAAAGGTGAATCATAAACTCCTAATTTAATAGGACGTTTAGGAAGTCCACTCCCATAAGCAAAAATTTTATCAACAAGAAAAAGTTTAAAACTAAAAGCACATTCTTTATTCTTCTTAAAGAAGCCACCCAATTTAAATTCTTGTTTTTTATTCAAGAAGATACGCACCTCAGAGAGCTCGGACTGATTTTCTACGACCTCTAAATTCACAGGAACTTCTTTAAAAAAATACTCATATTTTGCTGTATCCCCAATGATAAATTTTTCATAGCGACACATCATCTGCATTTCAAATTCAACTTGATAATGATCGATATCAACGAAAAAAGTTGTTAAAAAAGGTTCCACACGAACTTGAGCTGCCCATGAGAACTGAGCGATAAAAAAACTGATAAAAACTAAAATAAAGGCTTTCATAGACTCTCCTTAGGTCTCACTTCTCATTTTGCGTAAAAGGACAAAAGCAATATCATCATCTTTTATCCAATCTGTATTTTTTCGATTCAGGCATTTTTGCACAATATTATCAAAAGATTTTTCAAAAGCACCACTGGTCGCCAAACCTGAAAGCTCGTTATGAGAAATATTATCAAAAAGTCCATCTGTGCCAACTAAAATCGTATGCCCTTTTTTTAATTCCATAGCTGAGGTTGCCTCTATTCTAATTGAATCATCTCCAATTAGATTTGTAACAATATTACGGTCTGGTTGTTCTAAAGACTTCTCCTGAGACAAGTCCCCTGCTTGTACACGATAGCCTACTGTAGAGTGAGGTATGTTAGAATAAACTTGTGTTCCTAATCCATTCCAATAAATAACTTCTGAATCTCCTACGCTATAGCTTCTAAAAATATTTTGATCAATTTGAATAAATAATAAGGTACTTCTTGCTCCAACTTTTAAGTCTAAGACTTTGTTATTAATTCGTTCGATAATATGAAGAGGATTAACATCACTACTATTAAAAAAAGCTTGAGAGTTAATAATCTCTTTTGAGGCTATTTCTGATGCTTCTTTTCCCTTTGCATGTCCACCAGCACCATCTGCAATACCAAAAACCATTCCCGAGTTTGTGGTCATATAAAATAAAGCGTCTTCATTTTCATAATCAGGATCTGTATTTTTAGAAGAAAAATATCCTAAAGCATATTCTCCAACTTCAATCATCCCATAAATATCTTCTTCTGCTCCAGCAATAATAAGCTTTTCTTTTTTTTCAAATTGCATCTGACCAATCCATAAGTTCTAAATGAATACGTAAATCACTTATTGTTCTAAATCGTTGTAAAATAAGTGTTCTTTTTAAACCGCAAATAATGAACTTCAAAGATGGTGGCAATTTTCGATATTGTTTTTGTCCACCTAAAATATCATAAAAAATACGAATAACCTTTACAACATCTTCATCTCTATTATCTTGCTTAGAGTCCCCCCAGTGATGAAGGTCAATTATTTTCAAATCAAATTCCAAGCCAAACCGCTTAATAATAATATTATCAACATGCAGGTCACCATGATACTCGCCTTCAAGATGAATAGACTCAACTCCAAGAACAATCGAATAAAGCAAATGAATCGCTGGGAAAATACCTAGTCGTTTAGACCTTTGCTTATTAATAAACTCTCCTAACAACTGACCTTGAATAAACTCTGATGTTAAGCAAGCTATTTTTTCTCCTCTAATTCTTAAGACTTCATGTGACAAATAATCCATGACAATGGGGCTCGAACGCAGCTTGTCAAGTTTCTTTGCATATCGACTACTGACTTTAAAACCAGGATTTCTGTGGGGATAAAAAAGTTTTACGGCCCTTACTTTGTTTGTATGGGACTCTACAACCTTGTAAACCTCTCCCTCATAGCCAGCCCCCAAAAGTTCAACAATACTAAAACGGTTGGCCAAAATCTTTCCAGGAACGAGCTTAAACTCACTTATAGTCGTATTCTTAGACAAAAATGACTCCTCTTTATTTTTCTAGATACTATCATTTTTTCCAATACATCAACAAGCTTGAAATCTCAAGAAAAACACTGTAATTAACTTGCTATGATAACTCGTTTTCTTATTCTTATGCTGTTTCCTTGGCAAGCTCAAGCAAACGACTTATATTTAAACTTCGCTAGTTCAACTCAATTACCAAAAAGTTTAATTAAATCTGACACTTACAATTTTGTTAAACAAGAAGAATTAACTTTTTTAAAACTAAGCTCGCAAAAAGAATTACAAAGTTTTCTTAAACAAGTTCGTTTTCCTAAAAAATACTGCGGGGGATTTGTTGTCTCTAAGTCTGCCCTAAGCTTAAAAAAGAAAAAAAGTTCTAACATCTATGACTATACAATATCACGTCCTCAACTTACAAAAAGACTTCTTAAAAGTGTAAATGAACAAAGTCTTTATCAATTTATCAAAAAGTTTAGTAGCTACCACACAAGATATTATACAGCTCAAACAGGAATAAAAGCTTTGAAAGACTTAGCACAACACTGGCAAAATATTATTAGTATAAGATCAGATGCAAATATAAAATTTTTTAAACATCCCGACTGGCCCCAGCCAAGCGTTATCTTAACTTTCAAAGGAAAGTCATCTCAAAAAATAATTACGGGAGGGCATGCAGACTCCATCAATACAGATGACGAAGGCAAACATTCCCTTGCTCCCGGTGCCGATGATAATGCTTCCGGAATTTCCGTTATAACTGAGATCATTCGTGTTTTGGTTAATCATAATTATAAACCCAAAAATACATTAGTTTTTATGGCCTATGCTGCAGAAGAAGTAGGGTTACAAGGCTCGATGGAAATTGCAAAAACATACTATGAAAACAAAGAAGACGTCTTAGGCGTGATTCAATTTGATGGCACTAACTTTAATGGAAGCGATATTAAATTTGCCCTCATCAATGATAATACAAATGCTGATCAAAACAAGTTTATTGGCAACCTTATTGATGAGTATCTCAACGTTGCCTGGGGCTATGATCAGTGCCAATACGCCTGCTCGGATCATTATTCATGGGATTATTATGGATTTAAAGCATCATTTCCAGCAGAAGCTAGAATAGCACAAGAAAACCCACGAATTCACACAGAAGAAGACACCTTAAAGGTCTCTAATTATACTGCTGACCATGCAGTTCATTTTGCTAAACTAGGTCTTGCCTATATTATTGAGCTAGATAAATAAAGTAATAAATATTACTAACTGACCAGCTAAATTGATAATAGAAAAAGGTTGAGCTCACTACATGAAAGAATGTTGGAACCTACCAAAAAAAATGTTATAGTCTAAAGACAATATGAATTAAAATGCATGGAGGCATTTTTTTATGAGCCAAAAAGAACAAGATGTTGTCATTCAGCCTAATATCAATCAAGACATAAACCCCGAATCATTTCCCGAGTTTTATAAACCACTATCCCGAATTTCTACAGATATTGACTTTGATAAAGAAGGTAAACAAGTCAGTTTTATTCGTGTTCCTCACTCTCGTAACGATTCTGCTTGGGGCTCCATCTTCATTCCTATTGTTGTTTATAAAAATGGATCAGGACCAACAATTTTACTTACTGGAGGTATTCATGGTGACGAATACGAAGGTCCTATTGCCTTAAACTTACTTACTCGAACTTTAAAACCTGAGCAAATTCAGGGTCGAGTTATTATTTTACCCGCTGTTAACTTACCAGCAATTATGAATGACTCAAGACTCTCTCCAATTGATAATTTAGATCTTAACCGTTCTTTCCCTGGAGATAGAGAAGGAAGCCCTACTTTGGCCATCGCTCATTATTTAGACAAAGTTTTACTTCCACTGACAGATATCGTTATTGATCTTCACTCTGGAGGAAAATCTTTAGACTTTGTTCCTAGTATAGCTATGCATAAACTAAGTGATAGAAAGCAACATAACGCCACTTTTGAGGCTCTTATGGCCTTTGGAGCACCCTATGGTTTCATTCATTCCGAAGTTGATGGAGATGGGACATTTGATACAACAGCTGAAAATAAAGGTGATGTTTTTCTTTTCTCAGAACTTAGAGGAGGTGGCCGAGTTTCAATCGAAGGGGTTCAAGTGGCCAGAAATGGATTAAGAAATATACTAGAACATTTTGAAATTGCCTGCTTCCCTAAATTAAAAGCCCCACATTGGAATGCAAAAAAGACTCAGATGATACTCGATACATCTCACTCGGACTGCTATGTTAGAGCTCTAACTGAAGGTATTTATGAACCTTTTTTTGAACTTGGTCAACATGTCAAAAAAGGCAAATCAATAGGAAGAATTCACTTTATACAAAACTTAAAAAGAAAACCTGTCACTATTCAGGCTCAACACTCTGGTATTATTGTTGCCAAAAGGGCTTTAGGATGGGTCTCTCCAGGAGATTGTTTAGCAGTAATTGGAAATGAAATAAAAGGATAGAAAATGAGCAAAAAAGTAGATTGGACAAAAGTAAGTGAAGGAACAAAAGCAATTTGGTCAGGTGAATTAGACTGTTTCCAAGATCATGCCTCTCAAATGCCTGTCGTCCTCTCGGTCGCCTATGGCTATGAAGACCTCGATGAATGGTATGATGTTGCTTTAGGAAAAAAGAAAGGACATATATACTCAAGAAATACTAATCCGACCACTGAACTTTTTGAAGAAAAAATGCGAATTATTGAAAATGCTGAAGCTTCGACAAGTTTTTCTACAGGAATGGCCGCTATAAGCAATACTCTCTTCGCTTTGCTAAAACCTGAAGATCGAGTTGTTTCAATTAAAGACTCCTACGGTGGTACAAGTAAAATATTTTTAGACTTCTTACCTAAAAATAAAGTAAATGTCGTTCTTTGTGAAACTGGAAACCATGAAGAAATGGAAGCTGAGATCGCCAAAGGTTGTAAGTTGGTTTATTTAGAAACCCCAACAAACCCTACACTTAAGATTATCGATATACAAAGAATAGTTAAAGCTGCTAAGAAAGTTGGAGCAATAGTGGTCGTTGATAATACTTTTTCTACTCCTATTAATCAAAAGCCTCTAGATTTAGGTGCTGATATTTCTCTTCACAGTGCGACTAAATTTCTTGGAGGACACTCCGATGCTACAGCTGGTATTGTCTGTGGAAGTAAAGAATTAGTTCAAAAGATATTTCATTATCGCGAAATTACTGGGGCCACAATTCACCCTTTAACCTCTTACTTGCTTGTAAGAAGCTTAAAAACATTAGAACTTAGAATTCAACGTCATAATGAAAATGCACTTGAGCTTGCCAAATACTTGGATAACCACGAAAAAATTGAGCATGTCTTTTACCCTGGACTTGAGTCTCATCCTGGTCATGCCATTGCAAAAAAGCAAATGAAGGGTTTTGGAGGAGTTCTCAGCTTTACTCTAAAAGGTGATTATAACACAGTAAAAAAATTCTTACCTAAACTCAACTTTGCCCATATGGCCGCTAGTTTAGGCGCCGTTGGAACCTTAGCAGGCCCTCCAAAAACAACATCTCATGTTGAGCTTACAGAAGAACAAAGAGCACAGCTTGGAATCCCTGAATCTCTCATTAGATATTCAGTCGGTATTGAAAATATTAACGACCTGATAGCTGACTTTGAGCAAGCTTTATCGCAAATTTAATTTTTATAAAATACTTTTCTCGCCGGCAGGTCAAAAAAACTTTTGGCCCCTGTCGGTGTGATTTGAACTGTTTCTGAAATCCCCATAATCATCTGCTGCTTTGGCATCATAAAAAAGGGAATTAAGTGAATGGTCATATTTTCTTCAAAAACTTGTTTATTAGTAGGATTTAAACTTAACAAATGCCCCTCATCCCAAGCCGGTGCAAAAGAAATTCCAATCGAATAACCAGATCGACCCGTTTGCCAAGCTCCACAAGAACTCTTTGAAATAATATCAATATTTTTTTGGGCCACATCTCCTACACAAACACCTGGTTTCATCTTATCCATAGACTCACTTAAAGCTTCTAGCACAATACTTTCAGCCTCTTTAAGCTCAGATGTTTCCTTGCCCATAAAAATGGTTCTCATCATAGCTGTGTGATAACGCTTTTGGCAGCCAGCAAGTTCCAAAAAAACACAATCATCTTTTTGAATAGTTCGCCCCTCCCAAGTTGCGTGCCCAATATTTGTTCGCTCCCCTGTAACGATATAGGGAGGAACACAGGGATATTCTCCTCCACTTCTATACATCGCCTCATGAATAGCCGCTGCAATATCATTTTCAGTTTTTCCCACCTGCGCAGCTTCATAACCTGCCAACATTGCTTTTTCAGTAATACCAGCTACATTTTTCATTAAGGCTATTTCTTCGCTCGATTTAATTAATCTTGCTCTATCTAAAAAACGACTTATATTACTCCATTGAGTAGATTTAAACTCTTGCCTAAAACTTTCAATCGTTTTTTGTCTTAGGAAAAAACTATCTAACTCAAACCCAATATGAGCGGTTTGGGAGTACCCAAGATTTTTAATTATTTCAATCGCCGTTTTGACTGGGTCTTCAGTATCAAGATAACTAAAAGTTTCTTCAACCCATGTTCTCGTTTTAAAATTAGACTCTTCTAAAACTCTAGAAATAGAAAAACATTTCCCTTCTAAGGGAACACCCACAAGCTGAAAAGAATCATAGCCTGAAGTTTGATGTCCGGTTAAATAAGTTAAATTCTCCTGATCAGTTATAAGGGCCAGACTAATATTGGCTTTGGCCATTTCTTCTCTTAAAATAGCTAAACGTCTTTTATATTCATCCAATGAAAAAACTAACCCTTTATGATTGCGCATATAACTCCTTAACAAATAGACCTGTTCTTATTATAAAAGTGAAAAATACACTAAGTCTAGATGGAGGAATATGCTCTCGTAATGGCCTATCAAATGTTAGATTGAAACTCCTTATTTCCAGGAATATCGACAGGGTCAGGACTGTCCATATTAATCCCCAAATGGAGTACTCGAGTCCCAGCAGAACAATTTGGACGCATATTTTTTCCAATAACAACGCCTGATTTATCAGCGACAATTTCCTCTCTCACGTTGCCAAAGACATCATAGACTTTTGCAATGACTTCACCTTTGTTAACTTGATCCGCTAATTTAGGAAAAACATCTATTATTCCTCCTTTCTTAGAATAAATCCAATAAGAGTGATCACATAAAACAGCATCAGTAACCATGTCTTGAACTTTACCCTTTAGCATTTTATAAAAGCGCATTGTATTAATGATCCCCTCTAAGGTTTCATCAATAAGACCATGTTGAAAAGCATTAGGGTTTCCTATTTCAATGGTAATTGCTGGTATTCCATTTTCATTGGCCCAAGCACGCAAGGTTCCTTTTTCATCAAACTTTTGAACTATAATTTGAGGGTTTTGTAAAAAAGCTAACGTTCTAGTCTGTTCATTTTCAATATCTGCACGTATATAAAGACTATTCACTCTACCTTGACTTGCCGTATGAAGATCTAATAGAAAATCAAATTTTTTTATAATTTTCTCTATAAAATAATGAGCATAAATTCGACTTGCTGCTCCNATACGGTTTAAGTCAATATTATCGCTAAAGGCCCTTTGATTCATTAAGTAGCCAGGAACATTGGCTATCGGCACTAAGACAAGATTTCCGGCTAACTCATTAGGATCAATGATATCAACGAGCTTAAAGATAGTCGAAATTCCATTTAACTCATCTCCATGAAGGGCTGCAGTAACACCCAAAGTAGGACCTTTTTTAACCCCTCTCACAACGATCACAGGAACTCTCCAAGGAACGCCTAAAGAATTATCTGAAATATGCAAATGAACCTTATGAATTTCTCCCTTTTTTAAGGACGAAAGTCTTAACTCTTCTTTTGTTTTTATAACGAGAACTTTTTTTTCCATTTTTTTCCTAAAGTAAAATTTCTTTTAATAAAGAAGCATCATTATCTAACGACTTAAATAATTTAAATCGAAATTGCCCTTTTTGATTAGTTAAAGTTTGGGCCATCTTATCAATGGCCACAATGGATAAAACTGTTTGAATATAGGCTTCAATCAAATCATCCATTCCTATTCCTAGTGAATTGAAGTCTTTTCTATCCATCAACATAAGCCTAGATGTATCAGAACTCCATTCATTTTCGTTTAACTTAACCGATAAATTTGTTCCTAAAACTTCCCAACTGTTTTTTGGAGCTTCAGCACTTAAAGGAGATTTTGCCCTTCTGGCATAAATCGCACAGGGATAAAATCCTTTAGGTGAAGAATAAACCATGACCCTTAAGTCCGCTATAAAAATATTATCGCGTTTGTTAGGGATGGTTCCAATATGAAAGTACCTTTTTCCATATTGATTAGTTGAGCTCCACTCATAATGTCCTATCAAACTTTGAACAATAAATTGATCATAGGCATAATCCCCTTGCATAAACTCATCAAGTTCTTCTTGAGAAGTGATCGTATAAACACCTTGGCCTGCATTTGAATAAGGATTTTTGACTACCGCTTTGCCCCCAAATTTTTGAACCCAAAGTGGAACCTCTACCTTTGAAACATCCTTTATCGTTTCCGGAGTATGAATATTAAGTCCACTTGCTACAATTTCTGAATTAAAAAGCTGATAGGCAGTATTGGCCAATAATTTATTTCTTCCCCCAGCTAAACACACAAGAGTTGAGTTATAAATAAATGTTTTAGTCCCTGTGGGGATTCTATTCCAAGGTTTTTGAGTAACATAGCGAAAAGCAGCTCTTATAGGAACTTCAGTTCCATCCTCAAGAGTTAAAATCATAACTCCTTTCTCAAACTTTACAAATTGTTTTTCATTATGAAAATGAGGGATCAGATAAACTTTCTCACCAGTTAGTTCTGCTATTGTTGCAGCATAACCAGATGTTTCCATATAGTTTTTATCATAAATAACGGCAAGGGCACCTTTTGGTAACCTTTTCTTTTTTAGTTGAGGGAGAAAAGAGTTTTCAATTAAGTATCGGTAACCTCGATACTCATCCGAGTCAGTTCGAGGAGGCATAGACTTTTGCCCAGAGGGACAAGAGTTTGTTTCCAAGACCACCATCGATCTATTCCCATTAGCAGTCGTCACATAAAAAAGATCAGCTCCGCCCCAAAAAAAATGCTTTGATTGAGATTTTAAGATTTTTTTTAAGACATCGGTATCGACTTTAGGATTGAGATGACTATACCTTTTAATGATTCTTTCATGATCTAAATTAAAAAAATGGCTGACCATGGCATGAAGCTGTGAATTTAAAGCTTTTGGATAAAAATGGTCTTCTGCCTCAAATTGCTCTTTTTCAAAAATTTCAACTTTTCTTTTCATATAGAACTCACTTTTTATTTGAATGAAAAAGTTTTAAACCAACTCCTTCATAACTATTTTTTACAATTCCCCAAACAAAAGTTTGCAACTCTTCTAATTCTCCCAAAACAACAACATCATTATCTTTACACAATCTATTTTTTGCAACCTCTGGTACAATACTAAAGGCCATTCCTTCTTTCGTCACCATCTCAAATAGATTTATATCATCTCCTTCACCAATTTGCTTGGGGCTTAAACCATTTTTTGTAAAGAAGAGCTCAATTTCATACTTCAACAAAGACTCTTTAGTATAATTCAAGAAAGGAATTTCATTAAGAATGACAGGGAAAGCAATATTTTTTCGTTTATATTTTTTATGGGCTATGGCAAATGTTTTATTTACTCCCACTCTATAGGAACTCAAGTGTGTCGACAAACCATCATTTGTATTAGTAAAAAGTATATCGATATTATCTTCTTCTAATTCTGCTAATAAAAGATGTCTCTCGCCTTCCTGAATATTGACTTTAACGTTTTCTTGCGAAAATAAAGGCATAATCCAATCATAAAGAAAATAATGTGACAAAGAGTAGGTAATCCCAATATCTAAAGTCTTTTTAGGTCTCTTGAGATCATTTCTTAATTGCGAGGTCAACTCCTTTGATAAATCAAAAACTTGTTGCGCATACTTTAAGGCCAAAGCTCCTTCCTTAGTAAGTACAAGAGATCGGTTTTTCCTTTCAAACAAAGGGCAATGAAAGTACTCTTCTAAAAGCTTAATCTGATCGCTAATTGTTGGTTGGGAGACATGAAGCTTATGAGCTGCCCCTTTGATTGAACCTTCCTTAGCTACAATATAGAAATAGTATAAGTGGTTGAAATTTAGCCTATCCAAACAAAACTCCTTGATTAATACTTAGTTTTAACCTAATTATTTCAAGAAATAAAACGATTTTACCTGAAAATAAATTTACAGGATAATTAAGAAACGTTCACCAACACAAGAGGAGTGTTTGCAATGAAGTTTTTAATGATCCCTTTACTAAGTCTAGCTTTAATCCAACCAGCGCTAGCAGTAAAGCAAAAAAAGAAAGCATGTAAGTCTGGAAGAACTCTAATTAGCTGTGAAGGTATTGCTGGGGCCACCAGAGATGCTTTTTGCGCTAAAGCTAAAATAACGGAAAAGAAAAAAGAAAAAATTTGTAAATTAAAAAGAAAAACTAAAAAACAAAACAAAAAAGTGAGGTCATAATGAAATCTTTTTTAAAAGCGCCTATTTATTTTCTTATTTTAAGTCTTCTTTGGACAGGAGTGAGTTATGCTCAATCCGTAGAAGACACTTCTTCTGATGAAGAACTTAGTATGCCAGTTGAGTCTGACTCTATGCCTATGTCTGATAATGAGCTCGGCTCTGAAACTTTAGATGAATCAAGTTTCGAATCAGACGAATAGACTCACACCCAAGGGCCATTCATTTGGCCCTTTTTAAAAGCACTCCAGAGGTTCGTTACTAAGTTTGAGTTTTCTCTTCTATCCCCACCGTAGTCGGACGGTTAAAAAACGATACCACTCATATCCATTAAATTTTTAAAGCTTTATTAATTTTATCAGAAGCCTTTTTATAAATATCGTACTTCCCTAAAAAGAAACGTAATAAATAATAATCTATAAATCTCACCACAGGTAAACCAAAAATAGAAATGGCCAAAGAAGTCAATAATCCTATAAAAACAAGTTGAGTTCCATTAGGATTATTTTGTAAAAACAAATTTGGGGTATTCATTCCAAAAAATCCCACAATTAAATTTAAAGGCAAAAAAACTGCTGATAAAAGAGTTAACATAAAAATATTTTTATTCAGCCTATCATTTTTGATAGAACTATAATAATGATGAATAGCATCTAGTCGTGCTAAAAAATGTGTCGTATTCGTCAAACTTAATTGGACCTCTTCCAATAAAGAGTGAAACTCTTGCTCAGGGAAGCTTTCGACCTTAGCAAAGTGTTTATAAAACTCCTTTAAGACGCGAATATGTCGCGTATAATGCCTTTCTATTCGGGAAAGATCTTTTTTCAAGTCAAACCAAACATCCATGAAAACACGATGAGACTTACGTTCGAAGAGAATATCTTCAAGTTCATCAATTTCGTCTCCAAAACTATCTATAATATCAGTATTTTGTTTATAGATAGGTTCAACAACTGAAACAAAATCTGAAATTCCTTTTTCATATTGAATAAAGTCTTTCTCACCTCTATTGTAATGATAAAAGCCCCCCTCATTATTAAATAAAAAGCCACGTGACCTATATTCCAAGCCTTCCTTAGAGATTTTAAAGCCTCGAATAATCAATATTTTATAATTTTTATGAGTATAAAATACTGAATAATGATCCTTTTCATTTAAATCTTCAATATGTAGGGGGTCAACGACTTCTCTAAGGTCACTCATAAATTTTTCTCTGCTTTGTTAGCAATAAGTTGCTCTATACGAGGGTGCACATATTGAGAAACTTTCTCTCCCAATAAGGCCAACTCCCTTACAATGGTTGAACTAATAGTTGCATAGTGAGGCTTAGTAAACATGCAAATCGTTTCAATATTTTTACTAATCCCACGATTCCCAACTGAAAGTTCAAATTCAAGTTGGTAGTCTGAACTACTTCGTAAGCCACGAATTAAAAAACTGGCCCCAACATCTTTAGCAAACCTTGCCGTACTTCCTTCGATGACTTCAAGCTTCACATTATCTAATTTATAATGTTCTAAATAAATCTGCATCATTTCTAATTTATCATCTTCAGAAAAAAGTGACTTTTTCTTTGAATTTTTAGCAATAATCCAATAGACCTTTTTGAATTTTTTAGCGGCTCTCATCATAATATCAGCATGTCCCCATGTCGGAGGGTCTGCACTAATGGCATAGACTGCAATCGCCTGTGCACTCATTTTTCTATAGGCTTGTTCTAAAATTTTTTCATCTACTTCAACTTGACTAAAGTACTGCTTTTTCCAACTAGGGTAATCCATGTTTGCCTCTTAGTTTAAAGATATCTTCAGTTTTATTTTAAACATAAATTAACTTAAAGACCAACTTAAGACGATAATTAAATTTACAATCAACGTAACTATATTTAAACTTGTTTTATCTTTTTATTAAAAACAATCAATCATGGGAAGCTGCTGACAAACCTTGGGAGATTTATCTAAGTTTCCATACAAAGTAATATTTAAATAATTTTTCACATTATAAAGCGAATTAAAGTCAACGATTTGATTTTCTGAAACATCTATATAATTGAGTTTTTCTAACGTTTCAATTCCATCTAAGCTCTCTAATTTATTATTTGAAATATATAAAGACTCAAGCTTGCTCATTTGACTTAGACCAGAGAGGTCTTTTAAATTATTATAATCAAGATATAATAAAGTAAACTCATGATATTCTTTAATAAGATTTAAATTTTCTAACCCCATCCCACTCAAATTCAATGACGTCATTGACTTCAGTCCAATATGAAGTTGTAAACAATCCTCTTTGCCTTGAATAAGTCTAACTTCATCTATAACTTCTTGCGTGCTGACTGGTTCATTTTCATAATTCATACAAGCTTGAAAAAAATGAGTTTTAAAATGATTATGCTTTTGCTTCTTTCTTCCAATTAACTTGTTGGCCTTAATTTCACTTATCTGTGCCAAAGAAATATTATTTCCTGTAATATCCAGTTCAGCAAAAGAATGAGTTTTTGTAAGAGCAGAAATATCTTGAATTTGGTTATCGCTGAGGTCTAATTTTGTAAGAGAAGAAAAAAACTTTAAAAGTTTCACATCTACTAAAAACTCATTGCTTAAATTAAGCTGCTGAACTTTCTTTCTGATCAAATCTAATTGCCTACAACTTGTCACATTTAAATTTCGAAACAAAGCCTCAACCGTAAGTCGAGTTTTTCCCTGCGCCATCAAACAAGCATCGAGAAACGATTGATCATCTTGAGAAAATATTTGTTGTGAACAAATAAACTCAAAATCACCTATACTCACTCCTGTCTTTGACTTAACCCAACACAGACTATCTGGAATCAAACTATAATAAGTTAAAGATTCTTCTCCAGCACATTTTCCCTTAACACGGCTTGCCGCACCGATCAAATAAGCTTGATTATCTATATGAACAAGAGCAGGCCCCCCACTATCACCTTGGCAAGCTCCTTTACCACTTTTATTTAAAACAATTTCATTGGCATAAACTTCTACCAAAGGCATTTGAGTTTTATACTTAACTCCCACTTTTTTTTCAACATCACCCAGTTGACCAAAAACATTCTTTCGATGTCCAAAACCAATAATTTCAACCTGCTTACCAACCTGGAGTGCTGCTTTTAAATCAGAAACTGATGTCAATAAAGCTAATGGTTTTAAAAAAAGTATTGGTTTTTTGAGTTCAATTAAGGCCAGATCATTTTTTCCACGATAATGATTTCGATAAGCAGGATGCGTAAAAATATTCGCAATTTCATACTGTCCCTTAAATAGACCCTCTTCCTCTCCTGTACCAATATAAATTTTAGTTTCTAAAATAAACTCTTCCATGCTTTTAAACTGCTGAGGTAACTCAACCGGAAGTATACAATGGGCCGCTGTAAGAATATATTGTGAATCAATAAGACTTCCAGAACATAAAACCTTCCCCTTATAAGTTATCGCAACGACTGAATGATATTCAGGACTTACAACCTTCTGTCCACCAATGATGGAAGAAACCACTGTTTTAAAAGGTGGTAATTGTGACTTTTCTTCCATAGAGCAGCTTAAAAAAAAGAAGAAAAAAATAAGAAAACTAAATTTTTGCATAAAACCCTTACATAATGTGAAAAGCATAATCCAAATAAGAAAAAATCATAGAATTGATGAAAATTTTATAGGTTTCAATTAAAAGTAACGCACAGCAGCCTTTTTTTAGCTATACTCAATGAAAATAGATGGAGATCAATTATGACTGTGAAACAGGACAAAACAACCTTAGTGGATATCTTATTTAAAAACCACTCCGTGCATGATCATTTCATCAGCTTTCTTTTAGCTAATGGGCAAAAAGTGGATTTCCAACGCGAGCTAATTAAACAAAAATCTACCCATCTTGCGACAAAAATTAAAAGTGTCGCAGCTGATGAAAATATTCTTTTGGAAGGAAGTAATTCCCTAGACTTTATTATTCATTTTTTTGCTATCATTTTAAGTGGCAATACACCTGTGCCGGTCACCACAAGTTTATGGATCAATGAAAAACGTTATCAAGAAACTATAAAAAGTATCAAAGAAACAACAAAGGCAAAAATTATTTTAGGAAGTAAACTAGATAAAGGCCTTCACAGTAAACTAGGTTTAAAAACCTATAATTATAATGACTGGGAAGAAATTCCGGCCATAAATAAGGACTTATCATTTCCTAATCCTACTGATACTGCTTTTATTCAATTCTCCTCAGGCAGTACTGGTAATCCC
>LUMW01000852.1_pt1 | contig 14850 bp, 15 predicted proteins | sample 729761 | NCBI WGS metagenome assembly LUMW01 (sample SAMN03860302, study PRJNA289734) | marine metagenome | biome: seawater column; feature: ocean; material: water; isolation source: Red Sea water column Station 192 - depth 500m | place: Saudi Arabia: Red Sea | collected 2011-10-15 | depth 500 m
GGCTCATCACGGTCGAGATATCGCCATTGATGAAGCCCTGGCGCGACAGGTCGGCGACCTTGATCATGTCGGCCAGCATCTTCGGGTCGAGATCGGGGTTCTTCGCCGCGACGATGGCCTGCTCGGTCTCGGCGGGCAGATAGTTGAGGCCGACCACGATATTCCAGCGGTCCATCTGCCCCTGATTGATGGCCTGCGTGCCGTGATAAAGGCCGCTCGTATCGCCGAGGCCGACCGTGTTGGAGGTCGCGAACAGGCGGAAGTTCGGATCGGGCCGGATCACGCGGTTCTGATCGAGCAGCGTCAGCTTGCCCTGCTGTTCCAGCACGCGCTGGATCACGAACATGACGTCCGGGCGGCCCGCATCGTATTCGTCGAACACGAGCGCCACGGGGTGCTGCAAGGCCCAAGGCAGCAGGCCTTCGCGGAACTCGGTCACCTGCAATCCGTCGCGCAGCACGATCGCATCGCGCCCGATCAGGTCGATACGGCTGATATGCGCGTCCAGATTGATGCGGATGCACGGCCAGTTGAGGCGCGCGGCGACCTGTTCGATATGAGTCGACTTGCCCGTGCCGTGATAGCCTTGCACCATCACCCGGCGATCATGCGCGAACCCGGCGAGGATCGCCATGGTCGTATCGGGTTCGAACACGTAGCTGTCGTCCCGATCGGGCGTGCGCTCGTCCGGCTTGGAGAAGGCCGGGACCTGCCAGTCGATATCGATCCCGAACGTCTCGCGCACGTCCACCGTGGTGTCGGGCGCCGTCAGCACGGTTTTGGCGGAAGGTTCGAAGCTTTTGTCGGTCGTGTCGCTCATCGCAGGCGGACCTAGGCATTTATCCTGCGAGCGCCAACCCTATATTGGATAGCGATGCCGACAGATCCCCTTTCCGAACGCCTGCGCCTCGCCCTTGTCGGCAGGGTGCGCGCGGTGTTCAACGATGCGCAAAGCGGGGAACAGCCGGTGCCGCCATCGGGGGAGGCCATGTTCGAGAAGGACAGCCCGATCCGCATGGTCCATGCCGATGTCGTCGGCATGATGGTGGGCGGGATACGCGGGCTGCTGTTGCAGATGCTGCATCCCCACGCGCTGCAAGGCGTGCTCGACCATTCCAATTTCCGCGCCGACATGCACGGGCGGCTGCGCCGCACCGCGCGCTTCATCGCGACGACGACCTTCGGCCATCGGGACGAGGCGATGCAGGCGATCGAGCGAGTCAATCGTATCCACGCGAAAGTGGGCGGAACGCTACCCGACGGAACACCCTATTCCGCCACCGATCCCCGCACGCTCGCCTGGGTGCATGTGGCGGAGGCGACCAGTTTCCTCGCCGCTTATCTGCGCCACGTCCGTCCGGGCATGCCGGGGCACGAACAGGACGAATATTATCGCCAGTTCGCCGTGATCGCCCGCGCTCTTGGTGCCGATCCGGTCCCGCTGGACCGCAACGAGGCCGAAACGATCTTCCGCGACCTGCGAAGCGATCTGACGACGAGCCCCGAAGCGCGAGAGATCGCCGATCTGGTGCTCAACCAGCGGCCGGAAGGTGCGCCACCGGCAGTGCAGGCCATGCTCGGCGGCGAAGCAGTGGCGTTGCTACCGCCTTTCGCGCGATCCATGCTGGGGCTGGAGCGACCCGGCCTGTCCGCCCTGCCCGCCCGCGCCGCGACCTGGGGCATGGGCAAGACGCTGCGCTGGGCCTTCCGGCAAAGCTGACGGCGCGCTCAGGCGAAGGCCGAACTCTTGCGGAGCACCTGATAGGCCTCGACCACGCGGACCAGCCTATCTTCGAACTTGCGATCGCCGCCATTGCGATCTGGGTGATACCGGCGCACGAGCTCCGAATAACGGCGGCGCAGGCGCTGGCGATCCGTATCGAGCCCCAGCCCCATCGTATCGAGGGCCTTGGCCTCTTCCTTCGAAAACCGCCCATCCATGGCGAGATCGGCCTGGCGCTTCGCCCGGCTCTTGATCCCCGATGCGCGCGCCGCGATCGCGTCGAGCGGATCGTCGTAATCGGTCCAGCGCGGCATCCCGTCGACGCCCGCATTGGCGCGAAAGGTCGGGCTCTCGGTCCGCCACCCGCTCGACGGGGCCTGCGCATGCAGGATTTCTTCCGCGCTCATCCCTTCGAACCAGTCATAGCCCGCGTTGAATTCGCGCACGTGATCGAGGCACATCCAGCGCCAGCCACCCGGCCCGTCGAAGCCGTGGCCGTGGCCGGGCGCGCGGAATTCCCCCGGTTCGTTGCAGGCCGGATGCTCGCACACCCGCCCGTCCGCCTCGTATCGTCCATGAAACTTTGTCTGCCGCATTCGGTTGAGAATGGGGATTGGGCACGCATATGCAAAGCCCGGATACAGGAGATCGAACGCATGGCCGAAACCGTCCAGCAGGAAATGGAGCGCTTGCTCACCGAAGCTTTCAGTCCGACCCGGCTCGAAGTGATCAACGACAGCGCCAAGCATAGCGGCCACATGGGCGACGACGGGAGCGGGGAATCGCATTTCACCGTCGCGATCGAAGCGCCGGCCTTCGCCGACAAAAGCCGCGTGGAGCGCCAGCGCATGGTCAACAAGGCACTGGGCGACATTCCGGGCGAGCGCGTCCACGCGCTCGCCATTCAGGCTTCGGCCCCAACCCCATGAGCAGCGCTACCTTGAGCGACGAGACCAAGCCGCCGTACGATCTGTGGTATTGGCCCGGCATTCAGGGGCGCGGCGAATTCGTCCGCCTGTTCCTCGCCGCTATGGACCTTCGCTGGCGCGACCGTGCGCGCGATGCCGATGCGCAGGCGCTGGTCGAGGATATGGAAGCGCGCGCCGAAAACGGCTTCGCCCCTTATGCCCCCCCCCCTATCTCGTCGAGCGGGAGAGCGATTTCGCCATCGCGCAGGTCGCCCATATCGTAACCTGGTTGAACGAGAAGCATGGCCGCAGCACCGGCGATGCGGCGACCGACCTGCACCTCGTCCAGCTGCAGCTGACCATCACCGACATCGTCGCCGAAGTGCATGACGTTCACCATCCGATTGCGGGCAGCCTCTACTACGACGACCAGAAGGACGCGGCCAAAATCGCAGCGGAGAAATTCCGCGCGGAACGCATTCCCAAATATTTCGACCATTTCGAACAGGCCTTGGGCGTGATGGACGGCCCCTTCATGGCGGGCGAGAGCTGGAGCCATGTCGATACCTCGCTGTTCCAGCTGATCGAGGGACTGCGCTACGCTTTTCCTCAGCGGATGAAGGCGATCGAGGCCGATTATCCACGCCTTGTCGCCTGCCGCGACGCAGTCGCCAAGATCGAAGGCGTCGCCCGCTATCTGGACAGCGAGCGCCGGATCGCCTTCAACGAAGACGGTATCTTCCGTCACTATCCGGAGCTCGACGCCTCATGAGCAATATCGTCCAGACCCTCACACCGACCACTCACGATCTGGGCCAGTTTCAGGTGCGCCGCGTGCTTCCGTCGCGGGCGCGGAGCATGGTGGGGCCGTTCATCTTCGTCGACCAGTTCGGCCCCGCACAGCTCGACCTGGGATCGGGAATGGACGTGCGCCCGCACCCGCATATCGACCTCGCCACAGTGACCTGGCTGTTCGAAGGAGCGATCGACCATCGCGACAGTCTGGGCAGTTTTTCCACCATCCGGCCCGGCCAGGTCAATCTGATGACCGCCGGGCGCGGGATCGTGCATTCGGAACGCTCCCCTCAGGAAGAGCGCGATGCCGGGCCGAAGCTTTACGGCATGCAGACCTGGCTGGCCCTGCCCGATGGCCGCGAAGAAATCGACCCCGCGTTCGAAGCGATCAGCGACCTGCCCGTGATCGAAGACGGGCGCAGCAAGGCGATCGTGATCATGGGTGAATTATGGGGCGAACGGGCTGCAACCACCACTCACGCGGCCACGATCTACGCCGAAATCCTGCTGCAACCGGGCGGGGCGATCCCGATCGAAGACGAAGCGGACGAGCGTGCCGTAATGCTGGTCGGCGGCGAGGCGCGGATCGACGGTATCGCGCTGAAACTCTATGAATTGTCCGTGCTGAAGCCGGGCCGCGAGATGACGCTGGAAAGCGCTGGCGGAGCGCGGGTCATGCTGCTCGGCGGAGAGGCTTTCGCCACACGTCGTCATGCCTGGTGGAATTTCGTCAGTTCCAGCCGGGAGCGGATCGAACAGGCGAAGCAGGACTGGCGCGAAGGCCGCTTTCCGGCGGTTCCGGGCGATGCCGAGGAATTCATTCCGTTGCCCGAGGGCGCCCCCAAGACCGTGACCTATCCCTGAGGACGAATTTATGAGTTTCGACGACAAGACCGTGTGGATCACCGGCGCGAGCAGCGGCATCGGCGCGGCGCTGGCGCGCGACTGGGCCGGACGCGGGGCGCGGCTGATCCTGTCGGGGCGCGACGAGGCGCGGCTTGGCGAGGTCGCCCAATCGCTGGACACGGAAACACTCGTGCTTCCCTTCGACGTACGCGACGAGGCCGCGATGCAGCGGGCGAGCGAAGAAGCGGTGGCATGGCACGGCGTCGATATCTTCGTCGCCAATGCGGGGATTTCCCAGCGCAGCCCTGCCGTCGATACGGACTTCAAGGTCTATCGCGACATCGTCGAAATCGACCTCCTCGCTCAGATCGCCGCGACCCAGGCCTTGCTGCCCCATCTGGTCGAGCGCGGATCGGGAAAGCTGGTCTTCATTTCCAGCATCGCAGGCAAGGTCGGCGTGCCGTTGCGAACCGCCTATTGCGCCGCGAAGTTCGGCCTGATCGGCTATGCTGACGCGCTGCGGGCCGAATTGTCGCAGAGCGGTGTGGACGTCCATGTCGTGTGCCCCGGATCGGTCGCCACCGATGTCAGCCGCAATGCGCTGACGGGCCAGGGGGAACGGCGCGGCAAAAGCGACAAGGCGATCGACGACGGCATTCCGCCCAAGGAAGCAGCGAAGCGGATCGTCGATGCGATCGCATTGAACCAACGCGAGATCATCGTCGCCGAGGGAATGGAAGAAGCGATGGGCGAGTTACGCCGCACGCCGGACCAATTGCTCGATCAGGTCGCCGCGATGGTGGCGAAGGGATACATGGAGAAGATGCAGGGCGAGTGATTGCGCTCTAGGCGACCCACTCCACCCATTCCCCGTGCGGATGGGCGGTGGCAAGCTTCACCCAGGCATCGCCACCCGGCCAATACCGCACCCACAATTCGTGGCGGTGCGTGTCGCGATTGGCCTCGAGCGAAATCCATGCCAGCGGAGCCTCTGCGGTCGCCGAGGCGCCAGCCTCCACAATCGTCGCTTCGATCCGCTCGCGCTCTTCCTGCGGCACGTATTGCCATACCACCGAGTGCACCAGCGCGCGCGTGACACCGGGCTGCGTTTCGCCCGAGAGCATGTCCGCGACGAAGTCGCGGCCGCGCTGCCTTGCGATCTCGGGCGGGAAGCGGTTGGCCGCCTCGATCGCAGCGTCCATCCGCATGAACCGCGTGGTGAATTCGGGCCAGATATAGGCCTTGAGACGCAGGGCCTGGTCCGGGTCGGTCAAATCGACCGGCGCCAAGTCGCACCCCTTGGAACCGACGATGTCGAAATGCGCGTCGGGAGGGGGCGCGCCGCGCCATTCGGGCTTCAACTGCATGCCGGAGGTCGCCGGTCCCACGGTCACTCCGCCAAGGTCGAAACGATAGCGGCGCATCATCAGATTGATTCCCGCGCTGGAGCCGATCTCGAACAGGGAGAAATCTGCCGGCAATCCCTTGTCGGCGAGCCACAGCATCGCCGCAGCGTAGCCCCAACTGCGGCCCGCTTCGTTCGTCTGCGGCGGCCCGTCCAGCCATGGCAGCAGGAAGGCCTCGTTCCGCTCGATCGCATCGGCAACCAATGCGGTCGCATCGTTGGGGCCGAGCCCGTCGTAAATCGGGGCGAGCGCGGGTTCCTCCCCCGTAAGGTGCAAGGCGTGAAGCCCGCCAGCCAGCCGCAGCGGCAGCGCATCGGCAAGCGGCGGCCCGGCCCATTTACGCACGCGCAGCATCACCGTGCCGCCGCGATCCGTCTCGATCAGTTCGCGTAAGGCCTGATTGACGCTGGCAGTGATCGGCGCGCCGTTGTCGCGGCAATAGGCCACCTGGTTTTCGAAGGCGCGCTCGATTGCCTCCGGTCCGCGCGCCTGCGGATCCATCACTTTGTATTCCGCGTCGGCCATTCGTGTTGCCCTTTGTCCCACCGCTGCCTATCTGCCCGCACCATGCCGCAAAAGCTTACCTTCGCCGTGCCCAAAGGGCGCATCCTCGACGAGGCGCTGCCCGTTATGGCGCGCGCAGGCGTGGTGCCGGAAGACGCCTTCCACGACAAGGCGAACCGGTCGCTTACCTTCGCGACCACGCGGGAGGACATGCGCCTGATCCGCGTGCGCGCCTTCGACGTGGCGACCTTCGTGGCGCATGGCGCGGCGCAATTGGGCATTGTGGGATCGGACGTGATCGAGGAGTTCGACTATGCGGAGCTATACGCTCCGGTCGACCTCGATTTCGGCCATTGCCATCTTGCCGTCGCGGAACCGAAGGATGGCGCGCGCGATGTGTCGGGCGCGAGCCATCTGCGCGTAGCCACCAAATACCCCAACCTCACCCGCCGCCATTTCGAGCGTCAGGGTATCCAGGCCGAATGCGTCAAGCTGAACGGAGCCATGGAGATCGCGCCGGAGCTGGGCCTTGCCGGGCGCATCGTGGACCTGGTCTCGACCGGCACCACCCTGCGCGAAAACGGCCTGGTCGAGACCAGCCGCATTCTCGACATCTCCGCCCGCCTGATTGTCAATCGCGCCGCACTCAAGACCGACAGCCGCGTCGGCGCGCTGGTCGAAGCGTTCCGCGCCGATGCCGCGAAAAGGAAAGTCGCCTGATGCAATTCCTGACCCATGGAGAAGACGGCTTCGAGCGGGCGTTCGAACGCGTGGTGCGCGACCGGCGCGAAAGCGATGCCGACGTGGCGCGCGATGTCGGCCGCATCCTCAACGAAGTGCGCGAGCGGGGTGACAAGGCGCTGGTGGAATACACCATGCGCTTCGACGACCATCGCCTGACCGAGGATTCCGACTGGCGGATCACGGCGGAAGAATGCGCCGCGGCCCACGCCGCGCTGGACTACGTGCCCGGAGGCCGCGCGGCCTATCCCTCCTCGCTGCTGATGAACGCCATTCCCGCCAAGGTCGCGGGCGTCGACCGGCTGGTCGTGACGACGCCCACGCCCAAGGGCGAAAGCAATCCGCTGGTGCTCGCTGCGGCGCATATCGCCGGGGTGGACGAGATTTGGCGGGTCGGCGGGGCGCAGGCCGTGGCCTCACTCGCCTACGGGACGGACAGGATCGCCCGCGTCGACGTCGTGACCGGACCCGGCAATGCCTGGGTCGCGGAGGCCAAGCGCCAGCTCTACGGCGTGGTCGGCATCGACATGGTCGCGGGCCCAAGCGAAATCCTCGTCATCGCCGACAAGGACAACGATCCCGACTGGATCGCCGCCGATCTTTTGAGTCAGGCGGAACACGATCCCACCAGCCAGTCGATCCTCATCACCGACGACCGCAGCTTCGCGAAACTGGTCGAAGATGCAGTGGACCTGCAATTGATGAGCTTGCCGACTGCAAAGACCGCGCGAACGAGTTGGGAGGCGAACGGGTTGATCGTGGTGGTCGACACGCTCGACGATGCGATCCCGCTCGCCGATCGCCTCGCCGCCGAACACGTTCAGCTCGCCGTGGCCGATCCCGAACCGCTATTCGCGAAGCTGCGCCATGCGGGCAGCGTGTTCCTGGGGCGGACCACGCCAGAAGCCGTCGGCGATTACGTTGCCGGGCCAAATCACGTCCTTCCCACCGGGCGCCGCGCGCGCTTTGCCAGCGGATTGTCGGTGCTCGACTTCATGAAGCGCACCAGCTTCATCGACGCGAACCCCGAGGCACTCGCTGCGATCGGGCCGGCAGCCGTCGCGCTCGCCCATGCCGAGGGCCTGCCCGCCCACGCCAAATCCATCGAATTGAGACTGAAATGAGCCGCAACTCCCGCTCTCAGGCCCGCAGCGCCGCGCGCCTTGCCGCCGTCCAGGCGCTGTATCAGCGCCACATGGAAAAGACCCCGCTTCCCCGCCTGCTCGACGAATTCCATCAGCATCGGCTTGGACGAGAAATCGAAGGCGACGAATATGCCGATGCCGAGGTCGCCTTTTTCGACGATATCGTCGGCGGCGTGGACGCGCGGCGCGAGGAGATCGACGACAAGCTGACCGCGCGACTGGCGCAAGGGTGGACGCTCGCCCGGCTCGACAAGACCATGCTCCAGATCCTGCGCGCGGGCACATACGAACTGATCGCGCGCCCGGACATCAGCAAAGCCACCGCGATCAGCGAATATGTCGATGTGGCCAAGGCCTTCTTCGACGATCGCGAGGCGAAATTCGTCAACGGCGTGCTGGATGCGGTCGCCAAGGATGCCGGGCGCTGACGGAAGGCGATTTCATCGCCGCGCTCGGCTCGCTCGCCAGCCATCCGGCGGCGCGCGAGTTCAGGGACGACGCGGCGATCATCGCTGTCGGAGGCGAGCGCCTGATCTTCACGCACGATACGCTCGTCCAAGGTGTGCATGTTCGCGAAGGCGAAGATCCGGCGGATATCGCCTGGAAGCTTATCGCCGTGAATCTGTCCGATCTGGCGGCCAAGGGCGCGGAGCCGGTGGGTGTTCTCGTCGGCCACATGCTCGGCGAAGGCGATGACCGTTTCGTCGAAGGCCTAAGCCAGATACTTACCGAATACGACGTGCCCCTGCTTGGCGGAGACACAGTCCGCGCGGAGGGGCGCAGAGTGTGGGGCTGCACCGCGATCGGGCGCGCAACGTCGGACCCGGTGCCAGACCGGCGCGGCGCGCAGGTGGGCGATGCGGTCTATGTCACCGGCACCCTCGGGTGTGCCATGCTCGGCTTCGAGAGACCCGAAGGAGAGCACGATCTCGCCTATCGCCGCCCGCGCCCACGGCTGTGCGAAGGGCGCGCTCTCGCGCCGATCGTCACCGCGATGATGGACGTCTCCGACGGGTTGCTGCTCGATTGCTGGCGGCTGGCCGAAGCGAGCGGGACGCGCATCGAAGTCGACAGCTCAACAATACCCGTCGCCAATCCGACGCGCCGCGACGAGTGCCTGCGCTGGGGCGACGATTACGAATTGCTGTTCACCGCGCCCGCCGATGTCGAGCTTCCGATCGCAGCCAGCCGGATCGGCACGGTCGTGGCGGAGGGGCCGGCCCTCATCCTCGACGGAGAGGCGCTCTCCCGCTCCGACGGGCTCGGGTACAGCCATTAGGAAAATTGCGCGGCGCGGGCCCGACGACGCATAAAAGCCCGCGCGATTGCGCCTTGCCACGCAATCCTCCCCGCTTATACCTTTCCCCTATGTGCACCGGCGTTCCCTCGCCGGGAGACACGATAAAAACAAATGTGGGAGGGGAACTTGGAACTCATCTGGATAGCCATCGTGCTTGGCCTGCTCGCGGTCGTGTACGGTTTCGTCACCAGCCGACAGGTGCTGGCATCGGGTACGGGCAATGCCCGTATGCAGGAAATCGCCGCCGCCATTCAGGAAGGGGCGCAAGCCTATCTGAAGATCCTGTCGGGCGTGGCGGGCTTTATCGGGATGAACATCTCGGTGCGGTCCAACGTCCGCACCGCCGCCGCCGCGCAAAGCGGGCTGCAACAGGGCCTCACCCTCGCCTTCCGTGCGGGCGCGATCACCGGCATGCTCGTGGCGGGCCTAGCCCTCCTCGCGATCGCGGTGTTTTTCTGGTATCTCGTCGGTCCGGCGGGCTACGCCGCGAACGACCGTGCGGTGATCGACGGGCTGGTCGGGCTCGCCTTCGGCGCTTCGCTGATTTCGATCTTCGCGCGCCTCGGCGGCGGAATCTTCACCAAGGCCGCCGATGTCGGCGCCGACCTCGTTGGCAAGGTCGAGGCCGGTATTCCGGAGGACGATCCCCGCAACCCCGCCGTCATCGCGGACAATGTCGGCGACAATGTGGGCGATTGCGCAGGCATGGCCGCCGATCTGTTCGAAACCTACGTCGTCACGGTGGGCGCCACCATGGTCCCAGCATCATCGGCACCTATTTCGTCAAGCTCGGCAAGAGCCAGAACGTGATGGGCGCGATGTACAAGGGCTTCACCGTCACCGCCGTGCTTTCGATCCCGCTGATCTGGCTGGTCATGAATTACGCACTGGGCGGGATGGACGCCGTCATCGGGGCGGAGGCAACCGGAGTCGATCCGGGCGCGCCGTTGGCCGAAGAGGGAGTCACCGAACAGGTCGTGACGCTGACCGGCTGGGCGCTGTTCTGGTGCTCGGTCATCGGGCTCGCCATCACCGGGCTCATCATCTGGATCACCGAATATTACACCGGCACCAATTACCGCCCGGTGAAATCGATCGCCAAGGCTTCGGAAACGGGCCACGGCACCAATGTGATCCAAGGCCTGGCCATCAGCCTGGAATCGACCGCGCTGCCCACTCTGCTGATCGTGGCGGGAATCATCTCCACCTTCCAGCTCGCCGGCCTGATGGGCATCGCCTATGCGGCCACCGCGATGCTGGCGCTGGCAGGTATGGTCGTGGCGCTCGATGCATACGGGCCGGTCACGGACAATGCCGGGGGCATCGCCGAAATGGCGGGCCTCGACGACAGCGTGCGTGAAAAGACCGACCTGCTCGATGCAGTGGGCAACACGACCAAGGCGGTGACCAAGGGGTATGCGATCGGATCGGCGGGCCTCGCCGCTCTCGTCCTGTTCGCCGCCTACACCACCGATTTGGCCGAGTTCTTCCCGAATGCGGACGTCGATTTCTCTCTTGAGAACCCATACGTCATCGTCGGGCTGCTGCTCGGCGCGCTACTGCCCTATCTGTTCGGGGCGATGGGGATGACCGCCGTGGGCCGCGCGGCGGGCGATGTGGTCAAGGACGTGCGCGAACAGTTCGCGGGCGACTCCGGCATCATGGCGGGCACCAGCAAGCCCGATTACGCCCGCACGGTGGACCTGGTGACGAAGGCCGCGATCAAGGAGATGATCGTGCCCTCGATGCTGCCGGTTTTGGCGCCGATCGTGGTCTATTTCGTCATCACACTGATCGCGGGGCAGGAAAACGGCTTCGCGGCTCTCGGCGCCCTGCTGCTCGGCGTAATCGTGGGCGGCCTGTTCGTCGCGCTGTCGATGACGGCAGGCGGCGGCGCGTGGGACAACGCCAAGAAATACATCGAGGACGGCAATCACGGCGGCAAGGGCTCCGAAGCCCACAAGGCCGCGGTGACGGGCGATACGGTCGGCGATCCCTACAAGGATACGGCCGGTCCGGCGGTCAATCCGATGATCAAGATTACCAATATCGTCGCTCTGCTTTTGCTGGCAGCCTTGGCTGCCGGCTGATCGTCTCAATTCGCAGTGAAAGCGAACCCCGTCGGAAGCGATTCCGGCGGGGTTTTTCCTTGCAAGAGGTCCTCGTATCCGTATTATTTCGCTCCGGAGCGGGGCCTTTAAGAAAAACATTGTGTTTGTTTCAGTTCGCCCCGTGGCAGCGCCTTTGTTGGCGCGCCTTGGACAAGACGGATTTCGACTGGAGGGACGCATATGACTATTTTTGGAAAAGCCGCACGACGGGGTTCTAGCCGCCTCGCCATGGCGCTCGCGATCGGGGCGCTGGGTACTGTAGGCATCGCGAATTCGGCACCGGCGGTGGCGCAGGCCGCTGCGCAGGAACACAAGCGCATGCCGATTTCGGAGATCGGCACCCTGCCGAATACGCAGCAGGTTCGCATTTCGCCCGAAGGCAATCGCCTCGCGATGACCATCAACAATGACGGTCAGGAAGTCTACGCGGTCCTCAATCTGGATGAAGCAAATCCGACGCCGAAGATCTTCGCTTCGTCCGGCGAATTCATGGAAGCCGGGGATCGTACCGTGGGCTTCTATCGCTGGATCGGGAACGATCATATCGTCTTCCAGCTGGTCAGCCGCGAAAATTTCGGCGGCCAGCGGGGCGACATGGCGCGCCTCGTGTCGTTCAACGTAAACACTGGCAAGATGGAACCGCTGGTCTGGCGGGACAGTGGCGGTAATGCCAGCACCATCCTCCATGTCGATCATTCGACCGGCAAGTTCCTGCTCGAACGACAGAATCTGAGCTACGATAGCGGCGCGGACCGGAATCGCCCCGAAGTGGTCGAAGTCGATGTCGCGACCGGCAAGTTCCAGCGCGTGCAGCGCCCCAACCTCGCCGTTTACGGCTGGTTCGCTGATGGCGACGGCAACATCCGCGGCGGATCGAGCTATGATGGCGATACCGGACAGGACCGGCTGCTTTACCGTTCCGATGGCAGCGGAAACTTCAAGACTGTCCAGAAGGTGAAGGACGAGGACTTCACCGGAGCCGGGATCAGCCCCTCGATCTTCCTCGACGAACCGGACATGGCGATCGCGACCAGCAATCACGACGGTTTTACCAAGGTCTACAAGGTCAATATGCAGACCATGGAAATCGTGGAGGAAATCTTCGGTGTCGAAGGCTACGATGTCGGCGGCACGAGCGCGAACAAGGACGGGAACGCCCTCGGAAGCGTTTCGTATGTGACCGATCGCAGCCGCGTCAAATATTTCGACCCGCAGCTGAAGGCCGTGCAGGAGCAGATCCTCGACGATTCCTTTGGCAAGGATAACGCCCGCATCATTTCGACCAGCGAAGACATGACCAAGCTGGTCATCTATGTCGCGGAAACCAATCAGGCCGGTGGATTCTACTATTACGATATCCAGTCGGGCGATTTCCGCCAGATCGGCTGGTCGAACAACGTTCTGAAGGATGCAAAGCTCAACCCGGTGGAAATGGTGCGCTATCGGGCGAGCGACGGCGAAATGATCGAAGCGGCGGTGACCATGCCGCGCCATCGGATGGGCCAGAAGAACCTGCCGGTCGTGATGATCACGCATGGCGGCCCGTTCGGCCCTCGCGACAATGCCGAGTTCGAACCCTGGGCGCAGGCGATGGCGGAACAGGGCTATGTCGTGGTGCAGCCGAACTATCGTGGCTCGGGCGGCTATGGCAGCGAATGGATCAAGAAGGGCCGTGACGATGGGTTCGGCCTGCGTATGCAGGACGATCTCAACGACGCGATCACCCACCTTGCACAGCAGGGCGTGGTGGACGCGGACCGCGCCTGCATGATGGGCTGGTCCTATGGCGGCTATGCCTCGGCTCGTGCGGCCCAGCGCGATCCCGACAAGTGGAACTGCACGATCGCCGGCGCTGGCGTCTACGATCTCGGCCTGATGCGGCGTTACGATGTTGGATATCTCGGCAAGTTCGGCTCGAATTATCTGGCAAAGGGTGCGGCAGATCTCGATTCCGTCAGCCCCGCGAAAAACGCATCGGGTGACTGGGCGCCGATCCTGATCGTCCATGGCGTGCGCGACGCGCGCGTTCCGGTCGAACAGGCTCGCACGCTCGTCAGCGCGCTCAAGAGTGCGGGCAAGCAGGAAGGCAAGGATTTCGTGTATCTCGAACAGCCGAAGAACACGCATAACCTTCCCTACGACTATACTCGCATCGAATGGCTGGGCGCGGCTGCGGCCTGGCTGGAAAAGCACAATCCGGCCTATGTTTCGTCCGATCCCGATTTCGCATCGAAACCGGCCCTGGACGCTTCGGCGGTCAAGATGGCCAAGGAGTTGGACATCACGATCTGAACTGAGCCATTCGAACTATCTTCGTAAGGGAGCGGCGGGCCGAGCGTCCGCCGCTCCCTTATTCGTTCGGCAGGGTTCGGCCTCCAGCCTTAAGCAAGTTTAAGCGCTTGGGCTGCTAAGGGCCTTGCAACTTCCATGCGGGGAGGGAGCATGGGATGGCAATGACGCAAGTCGATCGACCGGGGGCCGGCAAATGGCGAAGCGAAGGGCGCGGTGCACCGGCGCTCGGCGCGGTCGGGCATCTGGATAATGGCTTTTCCGCCCTGCCCTGGCCCGAATGCCAAGGGCAGGCCTTTATCGAACAATGGAAGGAATTGGGGCGGACCTCTGTCTCTCCCAACCCGTTCAACGAAGACTGGTTCATCCTTTCCGGCCTGCGCGCGTTCGATCCTGAAGGCCGTGTCAGGCTCGCGACGCTGGTCAGCGGCGGTCGGCTCGTTGGCCTGTTGCCGATCCTCGCTGCACGTACATATCATGGGCGGCCCCTCCCGCATCTCGCAGGCTGGCAGCACGCCAACAGCTTCTGCGGCGAACCGCTGATCCGTGTCGGTTTCGAACACGAATTCTGGACCGCGCTGCTTGCATGGGCCGACGCGCAAAGCGGCTTGTCGACCTTTCTGCATCTTGGCGGATGCCCTGCGGCCAGCCCCGCCCTCGCCACTCTGAATTCGGTCTGCGCGCGGACGAATCGTGCTCCTTCCATCGTGCATCGCGAAGAACGAGCGGTGCTGCACCATGGCCCGTCTCCCGAAGCGCATCTCGTCGCTGCCGCCAGCAAGAAACGTCGCAAGGATTGGGCACGCCGCCGCCGACGGCTCGAGGAAGAGGGCGAACTCCAATTCGGTTGTCGCGACGATGCAGAAGGCCTGGAAAGCTGGATCGACGAATTTCTCCGGCTGGAACGGGCCGGATGGAAGGGCGATGAAGGATCGGCCCTTGCCAGCGACCACCGGACCGAGGCCATGTTCCGCGCCAGCCTGACCGGTGCCGCCGGGGCCGGGCGTCTCCAGCGCCTCGCCTTTCATCTCGATGGCCGGCCCGTGGTGATGCTCGCCAATTTCCTGGCACCCCCGCACGCC
>LUMW01001759.1_pt1 | contig 14783 bp, 23 predicted proteins | sample 729761 | NCBI WGS metagenome assembly LUMW01 (sample SAMN03860302, study PRJNA289734) | marine metagenome | biome: seawater column; feature: ocean; material: water; isolation source: Red Sea water column Station 192 - depth 500m | place: Saudi Arabia: Red Sea | collected 2011-10-15 | depth 500 m
TTCCTCCAATTTTGTTAGTGCTTGTGCTTCTGACATATTTTCTGATTTCATAAGATATTCAACCATCTTGTCAGAAAGTATAGTATTTCTAAGAAGTGTGTCAATTATCATTTTTGCAAAGTGGTCAGCCTTTTTTCTATAGTTTTGTACCCATTGAGGCGCACTAAATTTTTCAACCGGATAAATCTGATAAATGGCATCAATTACTTCACCCGTTACAATTTCAACAGTGACACTAAGATTTACGTATTCATATCCATCAGCATCTGGATCCGGTATATTTTCTTCAATCCAATTGTATGTTGCATATATCCTGTCAGCATATTTATCCATCACAAACGTCTTTTTCATTCCTTCAAGAATAGACTTTATCTCAGCTGGATCCTCAAGTTTGATTGGCATTCTATACAAACCGAGCTTGTAACCATGCATTGGGTAAATTCCCCGTTTAGCAGTTGGAGCCTGCATTGTGTATACTCTATCTTTAAGAAGCAATGACATGATTTAGGTATAGTATAAAATAGATAAAAATCTTTGTTCCTAGAATTCATGAGTAAATAATAAACTAAATTTTTAAGAAGCGTTTGCAAACGGAATCGGCTTGAAAGTTGACAAAATCGCCATTGTTAGTAAACTTGGCTCAAAAAAAGCTGAAAAGGCAGTAAAAGGAATAGCAATAAAGCTATTAAAACAAAAATTCAAAGTTTACACTGTTTCACCAGTACTAGTTGATGGAGCAAAAACAGTAAACTCTTTAGAAGATTTAAGGGAGATAAAACTTGATCTTGTAATAACATTTGGTGGAGACGGGACTACTCTTAGAGCGTTTAGAAATCTTGAAAATGAGACACCACTTCTAACAATAAATGTTGGTGGTAATAGAGGAATTTTTTCAGAAATAAATTTGGATGAAATTGATAACGCTATACAACACATAAAGAAAAATGAAGTTTGGCTTGACAAAAGAACAAGGGTTGTTGCTTCTTGTAACGGTAAACAGTTCCAGCCTGCATTAAACGAGATATATGTTAATAGAAAAAATTTGACTAAAACTGCTGAATTTGAAATAAAATTTCAAAATGATATAGTAAAACAAAGGATGGATGGCGTTATGATTTCAACACCAAGTGGTTCAACTGGTCATTCTTTATCAATTGGTGGACCAATACTGCATGAAAGTTTGGATGTATTAATTATAACACCAGTTGCTCCAGTTCACAGACTTCCATCCATAGTTGTTCCTGACGAAAAGGTGGAGATAAGATGTTCACATGATTGTAATATAGCCATGGATGCTCAAGTAATCAAATCAGCTGGCTTTGGTGAGATAATAACTATAGAAAAATACAAAAAACAAGCAGTTTTTGTCAGGCTAAAAAAGAAAGGTCTGAGACAGATGACTAAGCTTGGCTTTTAGGGTTTTAGATTCTAGTGCATTTTATGCAGGAATTCCATTTAGTTCAAATGAACCAAGCTATATCACGTCTCTCGTCTATAATGAAATTGAACACATCAAAAAAGATCATGATGCAGTTCAGATTTTAATTGAAACGAAAAGGTTAATGATTTCTGATCCTGAGCATCGATTTATTATTACCGCTAATAATGCTGCAAAAAAATCAGGTGATTTTTCCAACCTTTCCGATGAAGATGTATCCACTATAGCTCTAAGTCTTCAACTTAAGGCTGAACTTGTGACTGATGATTTTGCTATTTCTAATGTGGCAAAAAATCTTAACATAAAAGTTATTCCTGTAATGACAAGTGGTATAAAAAATGTTATAATTTGGAAGTATTATTGCCCGGGATGTAAAACAGATTTTTCTAAAGTTACAGAATGTCCTAGGTGTGGAAATAGATTAAAAAGAAAACCAATGAAGAATTAATTCATACGTCACGAAGTGTTTTCTGACTAGTTTTTTTCAAATGCTTACTTTGTGTTTGTAATGCTTTTTTTATATTTTTAGCACGAGCTTCACCAAGACCACCAACCTTGGAAAGTTCTGTAGTTGATGAGCTTAACACCCTCAAAGGTGTTCCAAACCTTTCCAGCATACGTATAGCAGTTTTTTCTCCTACGCCAGGTAAACTACACAATATGGAAAGTTGTTGTTTTTGCACATCATTTGATTTTCTAATTTTTTTAATAAATGGACCCTTACTTGCATCCTTTCTTGAGCACATAGACATCAACAACTTGGCTGTATGAGAAGCGTTAGGTGTATGAATTACTGGAATTTTGAAATCAAGTGCAATAGATGAAATTGCGCCATAAAATACAAGTGAATTTTCTGTCAATTCTTCTACTTCGTCTATATTTCCTTCAATTAGTAAAATTGGAAATTGATAATGTTCTTTCAATCTATTACATTGATCAAATAAACGGCCGTCAAAGATTGATGAGACTAAATCAGAAATTGTTTTTCTCTCAATTACAGTTTCAGGTGCAACAATGTAATCACCAATTGGTAGTGTTTTTATTTCCAAATTGATACCGATTCCCTTTAAAAGGTCTGGTATACCACTTTTTTTTTCTCTTTCATCTACTACTATACGCAGATTCTTTAAATTCACAAAAAATGATATGTTTTTTGATTAATATTTTCTTGGAAAGTTGTTATTTTGGTGGTTTAGTGTTTGTAGAGGGATTTTTCATCATTTCCTGAATTTTCGTTTCCTGTTCTTTTAGAGTAGTTTTCAATCTCTCTTCTTGTTTAACCAAAAGGGAAGCTTTAGTTTTTGCCAGTTCCACCTGTTCTTCAAGTTCGTCAATAAGATCCTTTTTGTTAGATTTTATCATGATGGTTCCAGCATGTTTGAAAACGGATTCATCGTCACTTGCCTTTTTCAATTCCTCTAGTGCTTTTTCTGTTTCAAGTTTTTCTGATTCTAACTGTTGTTTTTGCATCATAATTGATTGAAAGTTCTGTTGTGTTTGCTGTAATCTTGCTAGATGTTCTTGCACTAAAGGAGGAATTTGTGGATTGGAAGACATATGACGATTAAAAAATCATTTTAATTATATATCTACTGATTCAATCGAGTCATAGCTTGTCTGAATAAGACGAATTGAGGAGTTAAGATTTGCACGCATTTGTGCCAATTGGTCAGATTCAATTAGTATTGTAATTTTATCGTCACAAAACATCTCTGTTTTGGTTGGATTTTCGGGATAGAATTTGTTATCAATATTAACTGAATCAAAAACTGCATTTGTTTTTTCTTCTGCATCTACTTCAATTTTGGCATTAAATCTTGACGTCATAGGCAAAACCTGCTATCTTAAACTCACACTTTTTACAACACCATATGCCTACAGCCTGTCTGCCAAATTGTGTGGAGCCACACTCAGGACATTTTCTTTTAGATTTTAGAATTTCGTGGACCCGACTGTATTTTTTTCTCGGTTTTATGCCGTATCTTGCGCCAAGACCTTTAAAGGAACCCTTCTTTTTCACCAATTTATTGACCTCCTTCTGTTGCTTGTTTTACAGTCTCTCTGATTTTTTTACCAACTGCGATGGATAATTCAGAGCATTTAACGAGTTGCTCAAACGTAAATCCATCACTTCCGCCCTTTTGAAGCGCTACAATATTTCCATCAGAGTTTGTAGTAATTGTTATTCTAGCATCAAGACATCCCCATTCATCAATATTTGGATCTACAATTATGAATTCACCAATTCGTCCCATTGTAACAGATATTGGAATGGTGGTAATTGGTGCATCCGATTCTTGATTCTCTATTAAAACAGGTATATCATCTTTCATTTCCCATTTTGGGATCTTTGATGTAATAATTGCAGCAACCGAAGCATATGAACATGCATCAAACAGATTACCATCATGATCAGTTACTACACTATCAGCGAATAAACCAATGACAGATTTGTCTTTCTCTAAAACAAACTGTGATAGATCAATCTTGATTCCCGATACAATTTCTGTATCACCCAATCTAACCCGTGCAGAGCCATTAGCATGTGGTATAACTCCAATATCAATAACCAAAGGTCTAGGTTCGTCTAGTGCACGATCATCAATTCTTTTTCCTTCTTGTAGTAAATCTAGAATTTTAGATCTTTTGAGTTTGTCTATGATTGAAAGGTTTGCCATTAGTCCTTATCACCACTCGAAAAATATTTTTCACGCAATGCGTTTTTCTGTATTTCATATACCTGTTTACAACCTTCTAAGCCTAATTCTATACATTTTTTGTATTCATCCGCAGTAAGGACACCATCTAATTGTAAGAGTGTGATTTTTCCCAAGTTTGGCATATAACCTATTGGCATATCTGCTTGTCCAGCTTGGTCTTCTTCATTATTAACATCAAGAATTAAAGCGTCAGCAGCCTTTCCTGAAGCACACGCACACACTAAATCCCTCATTGGAATTCCTGCATCTGCTAATGCAACTGATGCTGCATCTAACGCAGCACATCTTGTTCCGCCATCTGCCTGCAGTACTTCAAGAAACACGTCAACTGCAGTTCTAGGGAACTTTTCAAGCATTACGGCAGGCTCTAACGCTTCTTTGATAACTTTACTGATCTCTATTTCTCGTCGTGACGGAGCCGGTTTTTTTCTTTCACCTACAGAAAAAGGCTCCATGTGATATTTATTTCCACCAAATTCAATATACGCGGAACCACTAGCGTTTTTTAATACTCCGGCTTTTATGGTAACCTTTCTTGTTTCATTTACCTTACGTCCATCAGAACGAATTCCATTTTCGTCAAGTAATACTACATTAGCTTCTCTTCCGCCCATTAATTATACACCATCAGATTCTAACATTTTTTTCACTTTATCAGTCAAATTAACAAGATGTGCTTGCTCATCAACCATCCGAATTGCCGCAAGTGCCTTTAATAATCCATTTGTTTCGTCACAGGACACAACAATTAAGCCATTTTGGCCAACCGTAATGGTTGCATTAGTAGATGCTTCGATGCTTTGTATCATAGATCCGTGTTTTCCAATAAGACGAGGGATTTTAGTGGGCGAGATTTTGACCAATTCTCCAGAATCAATCTTTCCCAAACTTTGGTCTGCAATTGAAATCAAAGGTTCACGCTGTCTATCAGAATTTGCAATTTTTGCATAGATAATGTCACCATTATCAAGTCTCTCTTTCATTTCACTTGTGGTAGGATATGAACCTCTTCCAAATACGTCCTGACCCAAAAGCATTCCCTGATAACATGAATTAATATCTGCAAACCAAGAATTACCAAAAATATATTGAATCGTACCTATTACCAAGTCATCTATTTTTGGCAGGTATACACCGGTTAGTGGAATTACTCTGACACTGTCAGCAGAAACATCAGATAATCCTATAGACGTTGCAATAACTCGTTTTCCTTCTAATACGACATTATCCCGTAACCTAAGTGGTGCAGTGGTAATAAAATCACCTGGGAGAACATGCCGCTTTTTAGATTCGAATTTTTTCAATTGTTTCCATCTAAAATATTTTGAACTTTTTCTTCAAGAGTAGCATCATCATGTGTCATACCAATCATTTTGATAGATGCAATAGCTTTTTGTAAACCTGCAGAATCATCACATTTTAAAATAATAAAACCGTTTTGACCAACCGTAATGGTTACATTAGTAGATTCTTCGATGCTTTGTATCATAGATTTGTGTTTTCCAAGAAGACGAGGGATTTTAGTGGGCGAGATTTTGACCAATTCTCCAGAATCAATCTTTCCCAGATTCTCACCAATAATAGTGAGTAAAGGATCTCTAGAACCTACGTTTGCAATTCTAGCCAAAATAACATCACATGTGTTTAATTTTAAAGAAAGATCATCCCTAGATGCCGAATAATCTTTTCCAAATATGTCAAATGCTGTGAGAATACCAGGATAGTAAGAATTTATGTCAACTTCCCATGATAATGCATTATGTGATACAATTTTGCCAATAACTAAATCATCAGTTTTTGGAGTGTATAATCCAGTCAAAGGAGTTACAGTAACCAAGTTGTCTTCTATTTCGGAAAATCCAACTGCTGTAGACATTAGTCTGTTACCATCAAGCATAACATTTTGTTCTGGTCTATAATCACCTGTAACAATAACATCACCTGGAAGAACAAATTGGCTTTCACTCATTTTAAAACCTCAACAAAGGCAGTGCCTTTTGTTATTGCGCCTAATCTATCTATCATGTTTGGTCTTGCTGCGGCTGGTATTTCTAGTATTGCTTTCAAAGATCCATCTGTTTGCCAATCTTCTTTTTTCAAACTGCCTATTGATTTTAACACAGAATAAGACTTTGCTACATATTGAGCGGGAACCGAAATTCCTAACAAAAGATTTTCTGATTTTAATGGAATAATAGAACGTAGACCCTCCACAATGTCTTTGACTTGTTCCTCAACACTTTTGAAAGGATCAATACTTGTGCGAGCATCACTCATAGCCTGTTCAATTCTTAGAGGTGGGTGAGGTAAATGAGAACGCGGATCAACAAATGTCTTTGCAATAAATGTGATTAACTGTTTTCGTTTTTCTGCAGTCATCTTGCGGCGCTGCTCAGTTGTTAAATTAAGATCTCCCTTCTGTAATATTTTTTCTGCGATAATCAGGGCATCCTCTGTTTTGAATGCCTTTTGTAATTTTTCAGACGATGCTCTAGTACCCTTACCTGAATTCTGATATATTTCATCAGAAACTAGAACGGAACTAATATCTTTTATTTTTCCAAGTTTATAGTCAAGTGCTGGATCAGGTTTAACCAATATCTCAAATTTTTCGCCTTCAAAAGAGTATTTTACTACTGTTAATTTATCTGACATGGTACTGCTACTACCAGAATTGATATTAATCTATAGATATCCCAGCTAGATTTTTATTTGGATTTTAGAATTTTTTTAATAAGTTTGCCCTCTATTCAGATTCTTACTAAAGAAGATAACAAAATTTCTATCAAGCTTAAAGGTATTTCACTGCATCATGCTAATGCACTAAGAAGAATTTGTCTTAATGGTGTTCCAATTTTTGCCATAGATACTGTAGATATAATAACAAATTCGTCTGTTTTACCAGATGAGGGTTTAACCCATACATTGGGTATGATTCCTCTCAAAACAGAACTTAATGGATTAGATGAATCGGATTCCAGAGTGATGTTAGTTCTTGATTCAGAGGCTGCAGAAAATACAATAATGGTTACATCTGCAGAACTTGAATCAAAGGATCAAGTTGTAAAACCAATTTCTAATCAAATCCCTATTGCATATTTAGCTCCTGGACAACGCATTAAACTTGAAGCATATGCACGACTTGGTAGGGGAACGGAACATGCCAAATGGAATTCAGCAAATATATCAACACTTACAAATACTGACAAAGACGATGAGTACATTTTAACTGTTGAAACTACTGGTTCTCTTGAACCAAAGCAGATAATTCTAGCTGGAATTGAAGAACTTTCTAAAAGACTAGAACAGTTCAAAGAAATTCTTGTTAACTTGAAAGAATAATAGTCATACTGTTATATTTGGGTTAGAAAGCGCATTAATCTATTGGTTAACCAAATAGTTTTTCACATGATCAAGGATCTTAAACAAGCCTCAAAGAAAAATGAAGCGCCTATATGGTCTAGGCTGGCAGATCTTGCTTTAAAACCATCGTCAAGGCGAGTTGTAAACTTGACAAGAATAAACACTGCCACAAAAGAGAACGACATTCTTTTTGTACCTGGCAAAGTGCTTGGAACGGGTAACATATCTCACAAAATTACACTATGTTCCTTTTCAATATCTACAAGTGCGGCAAATAAGATAATTCAAAATGGAGGAAAGATTATGACTTACTCTGACATGATTAAAAAATATCCAACTGGAAAAGGTGTAATAATTTTTGGTTAAACCAAAACCTGTAGCTAAACCAAAACCTGTAGCTAAACCAAAACCTGTAGCTAAACCAAAACCTGCAGCTAAACCAAAAGAAAAACTTGTTGACAAAACCAGCAGACCAATAGTGATAGATGCAACAGATCATATTGCTGGAAGACTTTCATCTAATGTTGCAAAATTACTACTTGAAGGAAATAGGGTCACAGTGGTAAACTCAGAAAAAATTATGATTAGTGGTAGAAAGAAAAATATCGTTGGTGAATACAAACAATTCCTAAAAATATCAAGTATTTTACATCCAAAACACGGCCCATTTCATCCACGTAAACCTGATACGATTATCAGTAGGATGATAAGAGGAATGTTACCAAGAGATAAACCGTCAGGTAAGGCAGCACTTAGTAGGCTTAGAGTGTATATTGGAGTCCCAAAAAATGTAAAACCATTAGGAAAAATACAGCTTGAAAAAACAAAGATTAGAAAACCAAGTGCGTTGTATACGAGCGTGGGAGAACTTGGTAGGTATGTTGGGTGGAATTAATGGTTGTAAAAACTGAGATTTATTTCGCGACAAGAAAAACTGCCAATGCTCATGTTTACATCACTAAAGGGGTAGGAAAAGTTAGAGTAAACAATGTACCAATAGATATGATAGAACCAGAGATGGCACGTGAAGTGATTTTGGTTCCACTTGAAATTTCTGGAGAAATAAGAAATAAAATTGATATCTCAGTTAGAGTTAGCGGAGGTGGTTTTATGGGTCAATCATATGCTGCAGCCACTGCCATAACACGAGCGCTAATAGGATGGACTAAAAATAAAAGGGATCCTAAAGATCATCCATTTACAAAATCTCAAAGAAGTGACATTAGAAAGAAGATTGAAGGCATTACTGAAGAATGGTGGGAAACAATCTTCCATCCGTCATTGCCTTTCTGATAGACAAACGAAAATCTTGCATTGATTGTTTTACCTTCTGTTACAAAGTTGTAAAGACCAGAGTTTACTGCAACCGACTCGAAAACATTAGGATGCTCTGACACAATCTTTACTTCTACGGGAGATTTTAACAAATTCTCAAAATATTCAAGGATCAATCCGTGCCCAACTCTTTCCTTACCAGAAAATGTTCCCCTTTACTTCTACGGGAGATTTTAACAAATTCTCAAAATATTCAAGGATCAATCCGTGCCCAACTCTTTCCTTACCAGAAAATGTTCCCAGCAGTATACCATCCTCATGGTAAAGGCTGATAACCTGTTTTGCATCACCGCCCTTTACAGCACCAGTCCATTTTTGCAACAGTTCAGAGGTAATATCAGACATCTTACTCAATCCCACAGGTTTGACTCATGGTTTGTATTTGAAAATACCGCCAGCTGATATGATTTTGCTAATAAGATCTGGGAATGGTTTCATGGAATAAAGTTCATTTTTTGTAATATTCTTGATTTCATTTTTACTAGTATCAATTTCTAACTCGTCATTTTCTGAAATGCTAGAATATGTTTTTTCATCAATTTCAATAGGTAATAGATATGCACCATCTACTGAATTCCTATAAAATATTCTTGCAAAGGATAGAGCTAATACCGCTTCGATTCCACTAGCGCTAAGGGCAATTGGTGCATGTTCCCTTGAAGAACCACAGCCAAAATTATTTCCAGTAACAATGATGTTAGCATTTTTTACTTTGGAATGAAAATCAGGATCCATTCCTTCCATTGCATGTTCCGCTAGCTCAGAATGCTCATGTAGTTTCAGATATGGCCCAGGTAAAATCACGTCTGTATCAATATTATCCTGTTCATATTTGATGACTTTTCCTTTCATTGCAAATCCCTTGGATCAGTTAATTTGCCAGTAACTGCAGAAGCTGCTGCAACTAATGGTGATGCAAGATAGGCTTTTGATTCTAAATGCCCCATACGACCAGGAAAATTACGATTAGTTGTACTCACACAAACTTCATCTTTTGCTAGTACACCCATCTGCGCACCACAACATGCACCACATGTTGGAGGACCTACAACTGCTCCAGCATCAATAAAGATCTGTGTCAAACCATTTTCAGTGGCCTTTTTGTAAATTGAAATTGTAGCTGGAAGAACTTCAGTTCTCACCTTAACTTTTCGTCCCTTGAGAATTTTTGCGGCAGCCAATAAATCCTCATATTTTGCTCCCGTACAAGAACCAATGTATGATTTGTCAATGTCTATACTGCCAGTTTCTCGAACAACCGAAACGTTTTGTGGTGAAAATGGTTTAGCCACTACTGGTTCAAGTTCTGATGCTTCATATTCGAATGTTTTTTCATATTGTGCATCTTCATCATCATAAACCGCATCATATTTTGTAACACCACGTTCAGAAATATAATCAAATACTTTTTGATCAGGTTCTATTATTCCATTTTTTGCACCAGCTTCTGTAGTCATATTAGTTAGTGTCAAACGTGATTCTACTGACATGTCAGAAATCCCATCTCCACCAAATTGCATGGCTTTTCCTGCGGCACCCTCTGTTGTAATATCACCAATAATTCTTAAAATGAGATCTTTTGCCATGACATTTTCAGGTAATTTTCCATTTATCCTGAAATACAAAGTTTCAGGAACTTTAAACCATAATTTTCCATTTAACATTGCATATGCAACATCTGTGTGACCCAATCCACAAGCAAATGCACCTAATGCTCCACCAACATATAGTTCGCCAGGAGACACAAGACCTTCTTCATGTGACATAGAATGACAAATTCCGTATTGACCCATACCATATTTGAAGTGTTTTTTTATTCCGAATTTATTTGTGAAATTAGATAATTTGATAATATTTTCCGCAGATATCTTATCTACAGAAGGAACGAAGTGATCCTCAGTAACCCAAATCATTGAAGGATCAAAAAGCTTGTCTACTTTAATTACACCATCCTTTTCTAATTTTTCAAATGTCTTGATTACACCTGGTCCTGACACATCATGTAACATGATTTTATCTACGTTCGCAAATATCACCTCATCCGGCTCGAGCTTGTCTTTACCAGATGCTCTAGCTAGGATTTTTTCCGTTATATTCATATTCAAAATCGCTTCTTCTTTAGATTAAAACCTTTTCAGAATAATAAAAAGGAAGTGAATTAAAAACTGATTATGGTTCTAGAAGTCTTTCCAGTTCAGGCAACAAAAAAAGAGGGCAAATTTGACCTTTATAATGAAATTAGAAAACTTGTAAAAGAAAACGGTGTTTCCCTAAATGAAGGTGACATTCTAGTCATTTCAAGCAAATACATTTCCATTTCACAAGGAAGAATACTGGATCATAATTCTATTAAACTCTCTGAAAAGGCAAATGAATTATCGGGAGAATTTTCAATTAACAGAAAATTAAGCGAGGCAATAGTTCGCGAATCGGATGTTGTCTTCGGTGGTGTTTCTGGATTTGTTATCACATCATCAAATAATATTATGGCACCCAATGCTGGTATTGACAAATCTAATTCTCAGGGTAAACTGATTTTATATCCTAATGATCCTTATCAAGTTGCAGAGCAAATTAAAAGGAAATTCTTTTTGGATTATCACATACATGTTGGTATCATAATAGTTGACAGTAGACTTATGCCAGCAAGAATAGGTACTAGCGGCGTGGCAATAGCTTGTTCTGGAATTGAACCCGTTTCAGATCGACGTGCAACCAAAGATCTTGATGGAAACGTGTTGAAAGTAACATTTCAAGCTACTGCAGACAATTTAGCATCAATTGCAAATCACAAAATGGGAGAGGGAGATGAATTACTGCCAATGGCTATTATTAGAGAATCTGGTGCAAAATTGACGGATAGAAAAATCAGTTCTGAAGAAACAGCGATTCCATATGATGAGTGTGTTTATGTCAGAGGTTTGAAAAAATAGTATATTATTTAAAAAATCAGCTTAGAATCATATTTGCTTTTAAATATAGGTAGTTTTGAGAACAAAGCTATGGCAGAATATCTTACAAAATACCCTAAGACAATTTCTTTTTTTGATGGTCTTAAAGGAGTGGTGAACATAGAAAAAAGTTCTAATGTAGAACAGCTTCACGTTGTGGTAAAAAAAAATGTTAGTGAATTATTTCAAATGTTTTTACAAGAGGGTTTTTCAAAGGTCAAATTTGAACATAAGCAACCGTTTCAAATTGGTAATGGTCTTTCCCTGAAACTCAAAAAACCATGGGAAATGCATGTAAGACTTGTGGAATTGAAAAAAGAGCTTGTGGCTATACATGCTGAGGTAGAAATTTCTAGAGATTATTTACAACATCTGTTTGGGCAAAGAACTCCAGTGATATACGAAATAGAAAATATGCTAAAAAAATATGAAATTGAATATAGAGTTTGGAATAATAGAATTAAAAAATATGTACATACTGTATTTGATAATTATAAGATAAAATTGGTAACTCCAAATCTACCGGTATTTGCATGGAAACCAATGTTATTTGTTATAGGCACGATAGGTTCGATGTATCTTTGGAAATATCTGGACACAATTTTCTAAATTAGAAATTTTCCAATTACCTTTAACCTTTAATTACAAATTTCTACTTTAGAAATTAATGGAGGAAAAACCACAAACTGTTCGTTTGGCATACTATGGGATTTCACCATGGGAAATTGAAGTGATCTATGGTTTATTCAATGGAAAATTTAGCATTCTGCAGGAAGAAACGGAACAAAATAAAGAAAACTTTGTTAGTGCATTAACTATTGATATACCGCTACCGTTTAGTGAGGAGTTTTTCAAATGGTTTGAATTTAGGGCGTGGGAGAGGGTAAAGTCAATTATCAAAGAGAGAATCATGATTTTAACAGTGCAATAGAAAAAATTGATTTCGTAGTGGAATTACTCCCGTACCATCTCAATGATAATAATATTCCAAGTGATCCATCTGAAGTCCTATACAGATATGATATAGAATCTGGTAAATGGAAATTGAATCAAGTTTGGACTGGTTTTGGTGGTTCCGCAGGACGGAAAAAATTCATCTTTACCAAAAAAGGATGGAATGTAGTCACTTGATATCTTTCTCCAATGGTTCAACCATTGAATGAAGTTCTATCTAATCATTTCACGATGATGCCAAAAGTTTTTGTTATCTGCAGCAGGTATAGTTGTAAAATAGTCTGGTCCTATAATTTCATCAGATATTTTCATATCATAAGGAAATAAAAAATCGGCGATAAACCATTCATCTCCGTCAGGATAATCCGCACCCGTCTCAATATCAAAAAAAATATGAAGTAGGCTAGATTGCATCAATCCATCCCCATTAATTGTAGGATGTTTTATGGCAGATTTTTTAAAATCTAGATTTACAAGTTTGTCTTCAAAAAAACCCTTAATGATTGATTTACGAAAAATTATGTTGACGTCAGTTATATTCAAAGTAAGGTAATAGTTAGAATTTCTTGCTAATAACTCATATGGCGTCCAATGATTACAACATACTATATTCTTAAAGAATCAAGAATGGTTGAAATATCCGTAGTGGGTTTTCCATTCTTAGAAATCTTCTGTTTTGCTGCAGGGTTTTCAAGGTAATTAGGTACTTTGTCTGTTATCCTTTTTGTATATGGCGTGACTAGTTCGTTCTTATAGAATATTCCAGTAGGTATCTTATCACCCCACTCAAGTGATTTTTCCAGTGCTTGTGCTAGTTTTTCATTAAGTTCGGTAGTAGTGCTATAATGTACTACCGGATCATAGCCCACATCCGCAAGATTGTAAATTCTAGGTGTTGGTTTTTTTGTTTCTTCATTAATTTGATCAATACCAGAAAACCAGTCTCTTGTGTAAAGATCATTATATGTTGGGCATGGTTGTAAAACGTCAATAAATGCCAGACCTTTGTGTTTTACTGCAGCCGTAATAAGATCCTTTAACTGTCTAACATCATAAGAATAACTTCTAGCAACAAATGTAAAACCACTAGAAATTGCTAGAGCTATAGGATTTACATTGTAATTTGGATTAGGATTTGATAGAGACTTGGTTTGTTCTCCCAACTTCAAGGTTGGTGAGGCTTGGCCTTTTGTTAATCCGTATACAGCATTATCAAATATGATATAGGTCATGTTAACATTTCGTCTTCCAGCTGCAACAAAATGTCCAGCTCCAATTCCAAGACCATCTCCATCTCCACCAGCAGCAATTATTGTCATTTCAGGATTTGCGATTTTTGCACCCTGAGCAAATGTCAAAACCCTACCATGTAGAGTATGAACGCCGTAAGTATTGATGAAATGTGATGTCTTCCCAGAACAACCAATTCCAGAGAAAATAGCTGCTTTGTGTTTAGGAATTTGCATTTCTGTCAATGACATTTGTATTGCATTAACTATTCCAAAATCTCCACAACCTGGGCACCAGTCATTATGTACTCCAGTCTTATAATCTCCTAACTTAATCGCCATATAGTAACACCTGTCTTTTTTCAGCTTTATTTTCTAATATTTTTTTTAACGAATCAAAAATTTCTATGCAAGTCATGGGTCTTCCCGTATATTTTAAAACATAATAGTCTGGATCCCTTAGCAAATTTTCTCTGATCAATGAACCGAGTTGAGCAGTCATATTTGCTTCAACATCAATTATTACTGATGAGTCTTTTAGGAGCGATTCGATATAATCTGTAGGGAATGGGCTTAGTAATTTGATATCTACAAAACCAATTTCGTGACCCTCCTTCCTATGCATTTCAATTGCATCTAAAATTGGTCCTTTTGGAGAACCCCAACTTACAATACAAATATCAGATTTACCATATGCAACTGCCTGATCATTTTTAGGAACTAGAGTAAGAATTTGCTCAACTTTTTTCTGTCTTTTATCCATCATCTGAATTCTATTTACTGGATCCTCTGA
>LUMW01000624.1_pt1 | contig 14702 bp, 15 predicted proteins | sample 729761 | NCBI WGS metagenome assembly LUMW01 (sample SAMN03860302, study PRJNA289734) | marine metagenome | biome: seawater column; feature: ocean; material: water; isolation source: Red Sea water column Station 192 - depth 500m | place: Saudi Arabia: Red Sea | collected 2011-10-15 | depth 500 m
TAGGACTGGTAGCCGCAATCAGCGAACACCCGATCCTGCTGCAGCGGCCGATCGTTGTCTCTGGCGACCGAGCAGCCATAGGTCGCCCGCCTGAATCTGTACTCGATATTCTCTGACTGACAGCGCCGCCCAGGGGTACCGACTAAACCACTGGGCCGACAGCTTCCCTTAGACGCCAATGTTCTGGGTTTAACTGTAAATATTTGGTTGAAACTCCCAAGTCAGTACTCAGAAAAAAATTCTTTTTCAAGTTCCTTGACGAAAGGTACCGTGATTCGCCGCTGACGGGAAAAAGCGGCTTTGTCGATACGATCGAGCAGGCTGAACAATACAGAGCTGTTTCTGGGTAAACGCCGGATGAGGTACTGGAGAACGCTATCGGGCAGATCCAGACCACGCATTCCAGCCCTGAAACGCATCGCCTGCGGCAGATCCGGTTCCGCCAGTGGTTTTATACTGTAGACGCCGCCGGCAGCAAAACGCGTTGCGAGATCGGCTAGATCAAGTCCGACCAGTGACGGCGGTTGCTTGGCACTGACGATCAGCACACCGTCACCACCATTGAGTCGTTCATACAGTTCCAGGATACCCTCTTCCCATTCCCTGTCCCCAACAATCTGCTCTAAGTCATCTAGGCAGACCACTGTATCGGCATTAAGCTGGGAAACGAGATCCGGGCTAACACCGCTTGCGCCAGCGGGCACATACACATTTAGCCCATGCTCCTCAATAATCAGGCGGCTTAACGCCTGCAACAGGTGTGACTTTCCGCTGCCTGGCGGACCATGGATGAAAAGCGATGGCTTGTCATTGGCGCGTTTCGTCACCGATCGAACAACCTCGACCACCTCTTCATTACCGATCGGGTAGAAGTTGTCAAACGAAGCTGAATCACTCAATCGCAAGGGCAGGTTGAGCTGTCCTGTCATGGCTATATCCCCTAGCTGCCGACAGTATCGTCGAAGTCAACACCCCGGATAAACCACAAATAACCGTAATGGATGCCACTGATCAATGTCGTCAATCCCACCAGCACAATCAGAAATTCATTTAGCCAAGGCAAATGGACCCAGCCAGCACGGTCTATCAGGACAACAGCCACAAGAATGATCTGTAGAAGCGTATTGACTTTGCTCAAGAAACTGGGGTGTAGGGGCACGGAGTCATGAAGCGTATCGAGAATCAGGTAACCGCCAATAATGCCCAGGTCGCGGAACACAATCAGCAGCAAAAGCCAGAACGGGAGATCGCCAAGCAGAACCAGTACCACGTAGGTACTCACGATCAGAACCTTGTCGGCTATGGGATCCAGTATCGATCCTAGCCGCGTTACACAGTTGAATTTTTTGGCAATCCAGCCGTCGAGTCCATCAGTAATGCCTGCACCCACAAAGATAGCCACGGCAACTGCATACTCGCGCTCCCGCAGGAACAGAATCAGTACTGGAACAGCACCAATTCTAAGCAGGGTCAAAAGATTAGGTAACTTGGTGAGCAAGAGCAGCTACCGTGGAAAGGAGTAAGAAAGATTCTGACAGCTACGCATTGTCACCCTTATCATAGAAGGCATCAAAAACCTGTGTAGGTCGGAAATCGCCGGTCCGTGCCTCAGATACAATACCATAAACGCCTCTTTCATCAGTACAGTGTCTCCGCATAAACCCCAGATGTCGAGCAAAGAAAAAAGTCGTCTAAGCTACCGGAACGCAGGTGTCAACATTGATGCGGGGGACAACCTGGTCAATCGACTCAAACCGCTCGTGTCACGCACCCAGCGCGAAGGTTGGATAACAGGCATCGGGGGGTTTGGTGGGCTTTTCGAACTTCCTATTGAACGATACCAAGCACCCGTTCTGGTATCAGGAACCGACGGGGTAGGTACAAAACTCAAACTCGCAATCGAAATGGATCGGCACGATACCATTGGTATCGATCTGGTTGCTATGTGTGTCAATGACGTCATCGTCTGTGGTGCCGAACCACTTTATTTTCTCGACTATTTCGCAACTTCTGTTCTTTCAGAAGATCTGGCGGAATCAGTCATCTCCGGAATCGCCCGGGGCTGCGAAATCGCGGGTGCCGCACTGATTGGCGGTGAAACCGCAGAAATGCCCGGTATGTACCACGAAGGACACTATGATCTGGCTGGTTTCTGTGTGGGTGTTGTCGAAAAATCGAAGATTATCGACGGCAGCAAAGTTCGTGCGGGTGACCAGGTCCTGGGGCTCGCAAGTTCTGGTGTTCATTCGAACGGTTATTCTCTGGTCCATGCCGTACGAGAACGATCCCAGGCAACTCTCGCTGATGCTTTTGGCCAGCAGACGCTCGGGGAATCACTGCTGGTACCAACCCGGATCTACGCCAGTTCAATCAAGCATCTGCTGAAGAATATTCCAGTTAAGGGAATGGCTCACATTACCGGCGGTGGATTGGCCGGGAACGTGAGCCGAATCATGCCTCAGGGCCTTCAGGCTCAGATAGATTCAACAACCTGGCAACGTCCTGCGATTTTTGACTGGATCCAGACCCACGGCAATGTCGAAGAATCTGAAATGCTGAAAACCTTTAATTGTGGTATCGGTATGGTGGTAACCGTCGCCCGGGACGATGTCGCCAACACCCAGAATATACTGGAGAAGGCGGGAGAAAACGTCACGGTCATCGGTGAGGTGGGACAGGGCCCGCACGGTGCAATCATTGAGTAAATCGCAGACCAACAACTGCCACCTGTTGGTCCTGATCAGCGGCAGTGGTACAAATCTGCAGGTCATCATTGACCAGTGTAAAAACGGCACGATACCAGCGCAGGTGTGTGGTGTAATCAGTGATGAGCCTCAAGCCAAAGGTCTACAGCGCGCTAAGAACGCCAGAATCCAGACCACCGTAGTTGATTACCACTGTTTTGATGACCGGCAGTCTTTCGACCATAGACTTGGACAGGAGATCGATTGCTACCGACCGGACCTTGTGGTACTGGCCGGCTTTATGCGAATTCTCGACGCCGAGCTTGTGGAGCGATACTACGGTCGCATGCTGAATATACATCCATCCTTGCTGCCCAATTACCAAGGTCTGAATACCCACGCGCGGGCTATAGCAGGTCGCGCGACTGAACACGGTGCCAGTGTCCACTTCGTCACTCCTGAACTCGATGCCGGACCTATCGTAATACAGGGACGGGTCCCCGTGTTGCCATCAGATACACCGGAATCGCTGGCACAACGAGTTCATCAAGAAGAGTACCGAATCTACCCCAGGGCCATTACCTGGTTTGCGCAGGGCCGGTTATCAATACAAGCTGATCGCGTACTTCTGGACGGGCGCCCTATCGACATCTGCGCATGAAGCTTGCGACGTTCCTTATTCAATCAACCTGCGAAGCCTGACTAGAGCCCAGAAAATTCTGGGCCTTCTATTAGTGTTTTACAGACGGCTCAAGATCAAACTTAAGTGCATCACCCTCGCTATAAACCCGGACGTGACCGCCGCCCGACAACTTTCCAAACAACAGCTCCTCAGCTAAAGCCTGGTTGATACGCTCTCTGATCAGACGGTTCATTGGTCTGGCGCCCATCGCCGGATCATGACCGTGAACAGCTAGCCACTGACGGGCTGACGGGTCAAGCTCAAGCGTAACGTGCTTGTCCGCGAGTTGGTCTTCTAGCTGGAGAATAAATTTGTCTACAACATGTAAAATAAAATCAGCCTTTCGACCATTATTGTCAGTCAGAGTCCCATAATCCATCACCTGCAGCAACAGGTTGAAAACATCCGGATGGGCCTTTTCTATCTCATCCAGAAGCAGTACTGCATGCGGGTTTTTTGTGATGGCCTCTGTCATCAGACCGCCTTGATCAAATCCCACGTAACCCGGTGGTGCCCCTATAAGGCGTGACACGGTGTGCCGCTCCATATATTCAGACATATCAAATCGAACCAGTTCGATGCCCAATGTCATTGCCAGTTGACGCGTCACCTCCGTTTTACCAACACCTGTTGGCCCGCTAAACAGGAAAGATGAAATCGGCCGGTCGGGGTTACCGAGTCCAGACCTTGCAAGCTTTATTGCACTGACCAGTGCCAAGATCGCGTCATCCTGACCGAAGACAACGCGTTTCAGGTCAGCGTCAAGATTCCTGAGTACATCTTTATCAGAAGCACTCACCGTCCGCGGTGGGATTCGGGCCATTTTGGAGATAACCCGCTCTACGTCATTCACACCCACCGTCTTCCGTCGTTTAGCTGCAGGAATCAGTCGGGTTTGGGCTCCTGCTTCATCTATGACATCGATCGCTTTATCCGGCAACTGCCGGTCTGTGATGTACCGCGACGACAGTTCAGCCGCGGTGCGCAACGATGGTGCTGTATACCGGACCTCATGATGTTCTTCGAACTGTTTCTTTAGACCACGCAGAATTTCCACGGTCTCGTCCACACTGGGTTCCACGATATCTACTCTTTGGAATCGACGCGATAGTGCTCGATCTTTTTCGAAAATTCCGCGGTACTCCTGATAGGTGGTCGAACCGATACATTTCATTCGGCCCGACGCCAACACCGGCTTGAGCAGGTTCGATGCATCCATTGCACCTCCCGAAGCCGCACCAGCACCGATGACCGTGTGAATCTCGTCAATGAATAAAATAGCGCCTGGAGTATCCTCTAACTCGGCCAGCACAGCTTTAAGGCGCTGTTCAAAATCTCCTCGGTATTTGGTGCCCGCGAGTAGAGCCCCCAGGTCAAGTGCATAAATGCTGCTGTCAATCAAGACTTCGGGTACTTCACCTTCAACAATCTTTCTGGCCAGGCCCTCGGCAATTGCAGTCTTTCCTACGCCGGCTTCGCCGGTAAACAGTGGGTTATTCTTGCGCCTGCGACATAAAATCTGGATTGTCCGTTCTATCTCTGCATGCCGCCCGATTAGTGGATCTATACGCCCCGCCATGGCTTGCTCATTGAGGTTGATGGCAAACGCAGCAAGTGGGGTCTGTGCTTCATCTTCCTCAAACCCTTCGTCCTGATCAACACCAGCGGGTGGGGGCAAACTCGTGCTTTCCCCGCCGACTCGGGAAATACCATGGGATATATAGTTAACCAGGTCGAACCGAGTGACCTCCTCACGAGATAAAAAGTAGACTGCGTGAGACTCCTTTTCTGCAAACATCGCGATAAGCACATTGGTGCCGGTCACCTCTTTCCTGCCCGTACCTTGAACATGCAGGATCGCCCGCTGGATCACCCGCTGGAATCCTAACCCCGGCTGAGAATCTTCGTCACTATCCTCTGGCAGTAGTGGGATATATTGTTCAAGGAAATTATCAAGCTCATTACGCAACCCCTCAATACTGCCGCCGCAAGCCTGAATGGCCTGAATGGCTGGAGGGTTATCCAGCAAAGCATAAAGCAGATGCTCCACCGTGATGTATTCATGTCGATTTTCACGAGCTTTCCGAATGGCGAGGTTTAGAGATTGCTCGAGTTCGCGAGACAACATTATTCCGGCTCCATCGTACATTGCAGTGGGTGTTCATTCTCCTTGGCGAAATTCATCACTTCACGCACTTTGGTCTGAGCTATTTCGCAAGGGTAAACACCACATACTCCCGACCCTTTCGTGTGCACATTAAGCATAATCTGCACTGCGTCATCATGAGCGAGTCGGAAAAATCGTTGCAATACCATCACAACGAATTCCATAGGTGTGTAGTCATCATTGATCAGGATTACACGAAAGAGCTGTGGTCGCTTCAGCTTGGGTTTGGCTTCTTTTACGGCCAAGCCGTCCGAACGCTGAATTTCCTTACTGTCACTCATCAGTAGTACCCGATTGTCCCATTAGAAAGCCATTCGCCTCCAATCCTTAAGGGTAAATGATAGTGGTTTAGCATACCAATGCTCAAGCTATTTACAGATCTCTAGCCAGTTTTGCTAAAAAACCGGTGACAGGTTACCCCGTCACCGGTCTTGTGACTGATAGAATCCGTTGAGCGTTTTAGCAGTTTTCTGCCCGGCCCGGACGTAGACTTTTAGGCGGTGGCGAACTGTGACTCTTCTGTCGATCCATCCATCGCCGTCACTGACGACTGACCGCCTTGAATAACATTTGTGACATCGTCGAAGTAACCAGCACCTACTTCAGCCTGGTGACTGGCAAATGTATAGCCCCGATCCGCTGCCGCAAATTCCTTTTCCTGGACCATTTCCACATAAGCGCTCATCCCGTCACGAACATAATTTGCCGTAAGGTCAAACATGTGGTACCACATACTGTGTATGCCAGCCAGGGTAATGAACTGGTACTTGTAGCCCATTGCTCCCAGTTCTCGCTGGAACCTTGATATCGCTGCATCGTCCAGATTCTTTTTCCAGTTGAAAGACGGTGAACAGTTGTAGGCCAGTAACTGATCCGGATAGTCCCGCCTGATGGCTTCGGCATACTGCCGGGCTTCATCCAAATCCGGCACTGCCGTCTCACACCATATAAGGTCTGCATAAGGCGCGTAGGCAAGGCCCCTGGCAATTGCCTGGTCAAGACCAGGCTCGGTGACATAAAAACCTTCAGCAGTCCGTTCACCCGTCAAGAACCTGCGATCGGACTCGTCTACATCCGACGTCAATAGCGCCGCGGCATTGGCATCGGTACGAGCGAGCAAAACCGTCGGCACTCCACAGACATCAGCGGCCAGGCGAGCCGCTGTCAGCTTCTGAACAGCCTCCTGTGTCGGCACAAGCACCTTACCACCCATATGTCCACACTTCTTGACGGACGCCAGTTGATCTTCAAAGTGGACACCACCGGCGCCCGCATCAATCATGGCCTTCATCAGTTCGAAAGCATTCAGGACGCCACCAAAACCAGCTTCAGCGTCGGCCACGATGGGCACAAAATAGTCCAGATTTCCGGTACCACTGGAGCTTTGGATCTCGTCTGCCCGCTTGAAAGCATTGTTGATCCGTCTCACAACAGAGGGCACCGAATTGACTGGGTAAAGAGACTGATCCGGATACATGGTGTCACCCAGATTGGCATCTGCGGCGACCTGCCAGCCAGACAGATAAATCGCCTTGACACCGGCTTTAACTTGCTGGACTGCCTGACCACCCGTCACAGCACCCAGGGTTGGGACAAAATCCTCGGTGTTAACCCTACGCCACAATTTCTCAGCACCGAGCCTCGCCAGCGTATACTCGATCTGGACAGACCCCTTGAGTCGGACCACATCGGATCCTGTGTAATCCCGTTGGACGTTTTGCCAGCGTGGGTTTTCTGCCCAGTCCTTCTCAATCGTTTCAGCAGTATCCGGCCGCGTTTTCATACCTTCATCTCCGTCAATGGATGATGTGTCGACTCACCGGATGTGTAACCATGCTGCGCCATCCACTGAAGACCAAACACAAATTATTTGTCCGGTCGATCAACATCGCCCGTTCCTAGGATTCTGTGTCAGATTCAAACATATAGCTAACTAATATTTTCAATATATACTATTAATATTGTTAATAATTGATCGACACAATGCTCAAGCGCTACAACGATGGCATCCCAACCCTATTACAAACAGAATCGCCTTAAACAGCTGCGGGCCTTTTGCCACGCTGCCCGCAGTGGCAGCATCACAAAAGCAGCGCAGCGGCTGTTCATCAGTCAACCCGCCGTGTCTCTACAGATTCAGGCACTAGAACGGGAACTCGCCTGCGCATTGTTTGAACGGCGTGGCCCAAATATTCGCCTGACCCAGGCAGGGCGAGCGCTTCTCGAAATCGCGCTGCCACTCGTCGATGGAATCGACTCGATCGGTGAGGATTTTGCCAGTGAGCTGGGGCAACTCGATTCAGGTGAGATTAACGTTGCCGCCGGTGAATCAACGATACTGTATCTACTGCCCGAACCGTTAAAGACTTTTGCACAGACCTACCCTGGGATTAGGATCAAACTCCATAATGTGACCGGTCAGGACGGTATGACAATGCTTCGAGCAGATGACGCCGATTTTGCCGTCGGCTCAATGCTCGAGGTACCTGACGATGTGGTGTACTACCCGATTGTTAAATACAAAACGATGCTGATAACGCCGCTGGCGCATCCACTTGCGCAGAAAAAACCTGGCCGATTAAGGCTCAAAGACATCGGCCCGTACGGCCTGATCCTTCCACCACGACATCTTGCTACCTGGCGGATCGTGGATACCGTGTTTCGGCAACAAAATGTTGAATATTCGGTCTCACTTGAGGCTGGAGGGTGGGAAGTGATTAAGAAATATGTTGAAGTCGGGCTGGGTATTTCTATCGTTACGGATATCTGTCTTACTGGAAACGAGAATGTGAGCAAAGTATCTCTCCAACGCTATTTTCCTGACCGCAGTTACGGTGTTGTCGTTCGTAAGAAAAAGTACCAGTCTGCCGCCGTTCGACAGTTTCTTGAGATCTTGGCACCAGGAATAATTGATGCCTTCAGCACGGAGACCAGCCCGTGATTAAAACCGCTACGGGTAGACAACGCCTTATAATCACACCACGTTGTGTACATCCCGGATCCCACAAAGGACCCTCATCATGGTCTGGTCTCCATGTTTCACGAACGTGATAATGATCCAGGATGACTTTTCCGCAACATAGCTCCAACAATTTAAGTCCTGCCAGGTAGGTTGTTAATGAACACGCGTCTTTCCATCGGCCTGCTGGTATGTCTGTGTATGTGCGGTGCGCTGGTGTTGCCGGTCCAATCACATGCGAAGGAACTCACGCTACCAGTGTGCTACGGATTTTCCTGCAAGATTCGCCAGATAGTCAGTATCACTCCCGCCGAGTGGCGTAGCGTGGTCAACTGGTTTGATGGGACTGCGACAACACCAGAAGACGAGCGCCAGCAAATTCGTCAGGCGATCGGCTGGATGGAAGTCGTGGTCGGTCGCTATACCCCGACCCACCTCGATATAGGTATGAATCTCGAAAAACACCCAGTCGACATGACCGGCCAGATGGACTGTATTGACGAGTCGATCAATACAACAACGTACCTCACTCTGTTTGAACAACAAGGGTACCTGCGCTGGCACCGCGTCACTGACCGGGCATACCGTGGTTCTTTGCTCGATGCCCACTGGGCGGCCCAGGTTGAACAGGTAGACAACGCTGTGAATTACGTCATAGACAGCTGGTTCCAGGATAACGGAATGCTGCCCTATATTGCCAAAAGTACTGAATGGCTAGACCTTCGGTGGACATTTTTCAGACATCGAAAAGACAACTAGATCGCCTAGAAGGCCATCAACAATGAAGCCAGAAAAGAACACGCCCGTTGTCGTCGGAATCTCCGGGGGTGTGGATTCATCGATTGCAGCCTGGCAGTTAAAGGAGTGGGGACACAAAGTCATCGGCCTGTTCATGAAGAACTGGGAGGAAGACGACGATGAATCTTACTGTGCCGCGGCTGAGGATCTTGAAATCGCACGACATGTTTGCCGGCAGTTGGACATTCCCCTGCATACCGTTAACTTTTCACACGAATACTGGGAACGGGTTTTCAAAATCTTTCTTCAACAGTACCAAGCTGGACGCACACCCAATCCCGACGTTGTCTGCAATCGAGAAATAAAATTTCGAGAGTTTCTGGACCACGCCGATCGACTCGGCGCCAAGTACATTGCAACCGGCCACTATGCTCAAATTGATTCAAGCCTGAGCACTCTCTCTTTGCTCAAAGGAAATGACCCCAGTAAAGACCAGTCTTATTTCCTCTATACCCTCGGCCAGACCGAACTGCAACACACTTTATTTCCGATTGGCGCCATGCTGAAATCCGAAGTACGTCAGAAAGCGCGGTCACTCGGACTGCCAAATGCAGACCGAAAAGACAGCACAGGTATCTGCTTTATTGGAGAACGGCGGTTCACCGAATTTCTCTCACGTTATCTTCCCCCCTGTCCCGGGCAGATTCGCACACTGGACAACACCGTGGTCGGTCAGCACCAGGGTTTGTGGTTCTATACTCTAGGCCAACGTCACGGCCTGGATATTGGCGGCCCGGGAGACGCCTGGTACGTTGTCGCCAAGGACATGTGTAGTAATGTACTTCGTGTTGTGCAGGGGCACGATCACCCGGCATTGATGCGGAACTCTGTACAGGCAGAAGAGCTCAGCTGGGTGCAAGACCAACCACCGGCCTTTCCGTTTCGCTGTATGGCCAAAACCCGTTATCGCCAGGCCGATCAGGCGTGCACGCTCTCAAGTATCGGCCCGGATAAAATCGAGATTACCTTCGACCAGCCGCAAAGAGCCATAACACCCGGTCAGGCACTGGTGTTGTACGACAACAGTCGGTTAATCGGTGGCGGGGTATTCTGCGACCTGATCAACGGGTGAGCAGGATCCGACTTAGACGCCGAATCAGCTTACCAGTATTCCGCGCGCCACGGGCGAACCACCCGACATGCTTGAGCCTGTTCCGCTGTTCGTCCGAGAGCAATTCGGGCGCCACTTGTTGTTTGAGTTTTAGTACGGCATCCCGGTCAGCACGACAAAACCGTTGGAACACCGCGCGCGATAACAGATTCCAGCGCCGGCCCTCGAAACAACACGCAACAAAATCAACTATAAAAACGTCGCCATGGTCGTTTACCAACACATTATTCAGGCTTCGAAGATCGCAATGGGCAACGCCTAATTGGTGGATCGCAGCGAGGCGTTGTTCCAGCGTAATGAAAAACCGCTTCCAGAATTCTGAGTCGCGCTGAAGCGTTTTAAAGGGCGTCGCACTGAACCACTCCATGAGCAGGGCCCGCGATCCGCGGCGACCTATCAGTAACGGGACTCCGTCAACAGAGGATAAACACTTCAGTGCCTTAGATTCCCGGCGGGCCAGGATTGGCCCTAACAGCAATGAAAATAAAGGATCACAGCCTGTGTGGTCTTTTAGAACAGCATGCCGATCACCCAGATTCACTCTCAAGACACGCGCGCGAGTACCACCGCCTTCTCGAAGTGTGTCGACGACTGTCCATCTGTCGATATTGTCAGCTGCACTAGACATGGCTTGCTAATAGCTTTCGCGACTTTACCTCGAACCGCCAACCCAAAAGAATTGCTGTAAGTCCGATACCAACTACCATACCGTACCAGAGCCCGGTCGGACCCCAATTCATACCCATTATCCACGCGACAGGAAATCCAATCGCCCAGTACGACAAGACCGAGATCCACATCACAGCGTTGACATCCTTCAGTCCTCTCAGAGCACCTGCACCAGCCATGTAAAGACCATCAAACAACTGAAATAGAGCAGCCACCATTAATAACGATACCGCAATGTCGGTCACTTCTGGTTCGCTAGTATAGATACTGGCGATAATTCCCGGAAACATGAACATGAACAATACCGAAGGCAGCATTAGTACAGTTGCTGTTGCAATTCCCAGCCATCCTCTCAATCGGACTTCAGCCATATTTCCACTGCCTACGGACTGCCCAACCCGGGCCATGACGGCACTTGAAATTCCAACTGCGACCATAAAAATAACAGTCGCATAATTTATAACCAATTGATGCGCAGCCAGTGCAACATGGCCAAATCGTCCCATTAACAGGTTTATCCCGTTAAAAAAAGCTGAATCGAGTACCAGTGAACATGAAATTGGTACGCCCAGTCGAAAAAGTGCGCCAAGTCGAGTAAAGACAGGGAAAGTTAGCCCATCAAACAACCCCAGTTCGCGATATTTAGGGGTTAACAGCATGTAACCACCCAGTAAGATAGCAGCCAGGATCATCCCGCCAGCGAATGTCAGAGCGGCGCCATCAACACCCAGTGCAGGAAATCCTAGATTTCCATAAATCAGTACCCAGTTTCCCAACACTACAAGTGGCAGAACCAGTATTTGAATCACCATCATAGGACTGGAATTTCCTGTTGCCTCGCAGAAAAACCGCATCACAAGATACAGACACACTGCAGGCATAGACCACGACCCGATTTCTAGGTAGCTCTTTACCAACGGAATAACTTGTGGATCAACGCCGATGAGGTCCATTACGCCACCAATATTGCGCATCAGAACAAATGCCAGCAGACCTATCACTAGCGCCATCCATAGACCCTGCTGAAAATCACTGCGCATCTCGCGATGTCTTCCTGCCCCCTGGTGCTGGGCAATGGTGGGAGATAATCCCATCAACAAGCCCATACTTCCCAGCCAAACAAATACCCAGAAGGAAGTACCAAGACCAACAGCGGCAAGTTTAAAAATGATCGGGAGACCCAGCCTAATCAGCCCTGCCAACTCTAACCAAATCTTACGTTTCACAATCGTGGGGCATTGCCAAGTACAGGTCCAGAGTTCAGGCTGGTAGCCGCATCAAAGTTAAGCCGAGGCCTGTTCTTCTTCCCTTATACGATCCAGGGTCGCTTGGTAGGTTGTGACAATCTTTGCGCGAGAAATAACTCCCAGAAAACGACGGTGTTGACCACCGTCGACCACGGCTATCCAGTCCTGGCTCTGGTTCGCGACTTGTTGCATTGCGGTAGCCAGATTTGTTTCGGGGGTAAAAACAGCGTTGGTTGACACGGCAGCTCGGGACGCAGGCCAATCAACAGCATCTGGCTGGTCAATCAACAGTAGGCGTAGAGCCTCGTAACGAAGAGAGCCAGTTAAGACATGTTGACTGTCGACTACCCAGGCTAGATTCCGGGCCTGAGCATCCATTTGTGTCAACACATCGGCCAGAGACTCAGAGCCTAGAACTGTCACCAGCGGTGAATCCATCGATTCCGCTACCGATTGAGATTGTAGCAGCAGATGATCACGCCCCTGACTGACATCAACACCACGGTTTAAGAGTAGACGATCAAACCAGGACCGTCCAAATATCCGATACGACACCAGGTTAGCGAATACAACACTCAACATAGCTGCTGTGGTCAGTTCGTAGTTTCGCGTCAGCTCAAACACGATCAGAATTGCTGACAGCGGAGCACCAATCACCGGGCTGGCTACAGCAACAGCCCCACACACTGCGAATATGCCAAGGTCAGAGTGGCCGGACCCGAATACTATCCCCAGACCCTGGCCGACAAAAGCGCCAAAAAGAAGACCGATCACCAAAGCCGGTGTAAACACCCCGGTCGCGAGACCAAACCCCACACACACTGCCGTAAGCACTAACTTCGCTATTAGAATCACGGCAAGATCGCCTATACCAAATACATTTCCCTCAAGCGTCGATCGCATGGTCTCGACGCCAATACCTGTGACCTCGGGGATCCAGATCAGGCAAAGCCATAGTCTGCGATACTGCCCACGACACTGGCGGACAAGGCTAATAAGGGACGTTGACCAAGAACCGGCCCCGCGATGATATACCCGACGATTGCTGAAACTGTTACCGGGGCAAAAGCGCGAAGTGAGAAATGACGCAACACCACTTCGTGGGCAAATAGAATACCCGCTATGGGCGCGGTAAAAGCCGTCGAAATGGCTGCCGCAACGCCACAGGCGATACCTGTGCTACCTACCCAAGCACCCCGACCCATGAAGCGGGAAATGGCTGATCCCACTGTAGCGCCCAAGTGAACCAACGGCCCATACTGACCCGCCGATGCGCCTACCCCTAGACCCACTAAACTGGCAACAACCGATCGGACACCGACCGACAGTGGTATCTCCCCCTTGAAAGTCTGAACTGATTCGACAACATCTGCCGGGCCTTGAATATTTCCCCGCGGCAGCCGTGCACGAAGACCGCCTACCAACAGACCCCCGACAACCGGAATCGCAAAAAGCAGTAAGCCAGCTAATCCGGACCGTAGTCCACCATAGTTGTCACCGGAACCCAGCAAGTGGGTGTAACAGAAATTCAGAACCCAGAGAAATCCGACTGTACCTCCCGCCGTCGCAACACCGATCGTGCCACCAGCCACGAGTACCCATCCGATTCGGATCACCGTATCCATACCTCTAATCATGGCGTTGATCTGACCACTGCAGCACCCCTCGGTGCTTGCCGAAAACGGGGCACCATACAAAAAACAATTAACAAAGTTGCGGATACTCCCATAATCAATGGAAATCCATTTGGCCCCCAGACATCCATGCTGTAGCCGGCGATAACAGGTCCCGCTAATCCACCAAGCCCCCAGAATACACCGAATGATGCGATGGCTATCGCCAATTCGTTCCCACGAAACCATTGCCCTGCCAGCGTCAAAGTAATGGTGTATACACCGGCGAAAACACCCATCCAAACAAACAACGTTAAAAACAACAACCAAGGCACCATGATCACAAAGGGCAATACAACTGCTCCGGCAATACCTATCAAACCACACACAACCATCACGCCGAGACGGCTGAAGTAATCCCCCAACCAACCAATAGGAAATTGCAACACTGCACCGCCAATAGCAGCAAAAAACAACATTAATGCTGCGGTGGCTTCCGTTAAACCGCTTCTGATGCCATAAACCGGTAACAGCCCAACGCTGGCCATGTCTTTAAGCGCCACCACGAAACATGCGATGACCAACAACGGTGCAACTCGCACAAAGCTCAATATGTTGAATGTAGGTGACTCTAAACTATCTGGTGAATAGCCTTTAACCAACAACAATGGCACGATCGCAATGGACATCAGGCCGATGCCTATCAGAAATGGTAAGTGTCCCTGAATCCCGGTCATGGACAATACCAGTGGTCCTGTCTCTTATACACATC